>JAABVA010001627.1_pt1 | contig 23688 bp, 13 predicted proteins | sample 5560331 | NCBI WGS metagenome assembly JAABVA01 (sample SAMN12812661, study PRJNA571458) | rock metagenome | isolation source: Antarctica rocks | place: Antarctica: Victoria Land, Mt New Zealand sud | collected 2016-01-07
GGTCAATAGATCATGATCATCCAAGCACAGACCATCCGAACCAAGTAAGTTAACGCTTGTCAAACATAGGAGGAGTGGCTAGTGAAATGAACGTGTAATCATAAGTGTCTAGCTACTCTATGAAAATGTGACCCTATAAGAAGGCCTTCAATCAGTGAAAGAAAAAACTTTTATTCATAACAAACTATTTATTTTAACAAACTTCACATGTTCTTAAAATCTCTGTAGGGCTCTGAATCACTAAGATAATGAAATGAGACATGATGTTTTGATATATTTTCTTAGATTGTTTCAACAACAGTAAAATGAGATAAAAATAAAATCTCATAGTGTTTTATCAACTTTAAAAGTCAATAAAATGATATTGAAATGTCTTTAACTTGATTTAAATAAATATCTTTAAGATGTTGAAATCTCAATTGTTTTATCATTAGATTACAGAATCTTTGTTAGTGATTGATTAAATTGAATAAAATTGATAAAATAAATGAATTTTAGTGTTAAAAGTGACTTTGTAAGCTTGTTGATGACTATGTTGCTTATGAGAATGTAATTAAGATGAATAAGCTCATAAGATTTGACTTTTCTTATAAAGTAATGATATATATCAATGTGTTTTGTTCTAATATGAAACTCAGAATTTTTAATTAAAGCAATAATTTTCTAATTATTCATTTAAATTGTAATTGTTCTAAATCTCTTTAGTTCTAACTCTTTAAGTAACTTCTTTATTCAGACTGCTTTCTTTGTAGTCTCTGTTAAGATTATGTATTTTGCTTTATAAAAGAATAAAATTATAATTTTCTAACATTTTAAACTTCAGAATACTGATTCATTAAACATCTTAAATATATATTTTAATGTGAATCTTCTTAATTTAAGATCTTCTCCTCAGTCTGAGTCTAAATATTCTAATAATTTGAGTTATTCACTTAATTTATATTTAAGAACAATGTCTAAAGTTTTTTATACATATTAAAACACTCATTTCAGAGTCTTTCAATGTGTGTTGTTAAAGTTATGTATAAATTGACTAAGAGTTGACACTGTATATGTGATGTTGAGCTGCATTTGTGTCATAATATACATAAAAAATTTTATGATCTTTTAATATTAAGTTATTAATTCTAATTTAACTATTCTGATAATCTTTATAAGATAGACTCTGAGTTTCATTGAAGTTGTATCTATTTTAATATTCTGTAAATTAAAATCTTTGAGCATCTCTATAAGATAGATTCTTTATGACAGAATAAAAATTTATAAAGTTCTATTTTGTATAATTAGCATTTCTAAGTAATGCTTACAAATTCTGCAGTCAGTCATTTCAAAATGATTACTTAATTTGATCTTAAGATTTAGAATTTTGTTCTTATTGAGTTTACATAAAAGAATATTGTTGACATAAACAGCAATGATTAAAATTTTCTTTTTAAACACATTATTGTCTGTGTGAATCTGTGTGTATTCAAGGTTGACAAGAAAACAATGTATTATCTTATATTATAGATAAGATAATTATTTTAACTTATATAAAGCTTTCTTCAATTTATACATCTTGTCTTTTTCTTTTTTATATTCAGTAAGTTAAATCACATAGACTTCTTCTTTCAAATTGTTGTGTAAGAAAGTCATTTTGACATTTATTTATTTTAATTTGTAGTTGTAAAATGCAGCTATAATGAAGATGACTTTATAAGTCATTAATTTAATAACTGTTGCAAAGATCTCTTTGTAGTCAATTTTAAATCATTATTTAAATTCTTTGACTACTCATTGAGTTTTATGCTGTAGAATTGAGCTGTTAAGTTCTTTTTTATAATGATAGACTCATTTATTTTTTAAAGCTTGTTGATTAGATAATAATGTCTTTAAAGTTTATGTAAAGTTAATTATTAATGAGTTATACTCACTATTTATTGCTTTCTTTCAGTCTTTCAACTTATGACTTACAATTATCTATTTAAATGTCTAAGATTCACTCTCAGAGTCTTTTTTCTTTTTTATGACATTAATAATTGCATTAAATACAGTCAGATAGATTATGATTACTTTAAGCTTTAACTTTATAAAGAGTTGTCTCTCTCTTTCAGAGCATCAAGGCTCAGCTGATACTGATTTATTAATTGTAAAAAGAATATTTATAATATTTTCTTTTTCTTTCTTTATTTCTTCTAACTGATTTGATGATATCAGTATAAAAGAATATGATGACACATACTCTAAAGATGATGACAATGATAAAAATTGAAAAAAAGACAAAAAAAATAACTGTATACTTTCTTGTTCTGTATTAACAGTGTGAGATTGAGTGACTTTAGAAATTGAGACTATAACTTTAACATTATAAATTAATGAATCTTTATTAAACTGCACATTTCTTGTTCTAATTACTCAGTCTATCTTTTTCTTTTCAGAAAACTATACTCTATATTGATTTCTTTCTTTATATTTAACAAGAATCTTCTTATTGCTCTAAGATTTAAATTTAATCTTTATCATTTAAATCTTCTTTGAAATATACACATATACTATGTATTTAAAACACTGAAGATATTTAAGATTGATGAGATCTGCTAATTTATTCTTATTAAAAGATTTAAACAGTAGCTGAATTGAAATCTTGTTGTTCTTAAAAGCTAATGTTGAGAGTTAATTAAGAAGATAGCATACTGTTTTAACAGTCTTTAATCATAAAGTTTTAAAGACTTTACTATTCAGAATTATAATTTTAATTTTTGCTGTCAAAAATTCATTACTTCTTTCTGTCACTTCATTCTGCTTCAGTTCATAAGAAACTGTTGTTTTATAGATAATTCTAAGACTTTATAATCATTTAATGATGAGCTTATTCTTAAATTTCTTTTTATTATCAAATTGTACTTATACAATTTGTAGATTCATCTGAATAAAAAATATATTAAGAAATTGTTTAATTTTGTCTTTTGTCTGATCTTTCATTTTCATATTACAAATGTATCATCAGCAAATAAGATCATTCATGAAGATTATATATTACAAGAACTTGTCATATACTTTTAGTGTGACAGAATTAACAATGTTAATGTAAATCAGTTTAATCATTTTTATAATTCAGTTTTGTAATTTTCTTAAGATCTTCTTTTTTTGATTTGTTCTCATGCAGACATTACACAAGTATAATGATGTTTTTATAAGTTCTTATAAATTAAGTCTCATTATTTCAGGATTTTTTGACACATTATTAAGACTTAAATTCTCTATATAATTAAGATATTGAAGTCAAGTAGTTCTTGAGATCTTGTTATCTTTAATGACTGACATAGTCTTATTCTTGTTTACAGATTTTTTCATCATTAAGATTTAAAGATAATATAATTTGTCTTTACATACTGTGTAATTAAGTATATCTTTTACTTTGTTCTTTAAATATAATAATTCATTCTTAATTTTGACTGATATCTCTTTTGTTTTGATCATTTCAATTAAGAAGAGATTGAGTCTCATATTAGATATAAAATAAATGTCTATTAAAATAATATTTTAAGACTTTTCATTGCTGTTCTTTAACTATAAGTTGATTGTTTCTATTTCTTAAGCATATGTCACTTCAGACACTTTTCTTATAGAAAGTTCATTATTGAACATTTTGATTGAGCTAAATGTAGAGAGATCACAGCACATATATTGTGTTGTATTAAAGTCAGCTATTTATGATATCTTATTAATCATAAGACTATAGTTCTCTATTACAGTCAAGATCACTGTGTCCTCATTATACTGCTTATCTTCAGAACTTAAGAATTTCTTTTTTTTTTTTTCTCTTTCTTCTTTTTAGTCTCTTATTTCTTCTTTAACTCTTTAAACATCTTTTCTAAGTGTAACTTTCAGTAATTGTTCTTAAAGTGAACTGCTTTCTTACAGTAAGTATATATCTCATTTTCATTCTTATTCTTATCAATGTTTCTCTTTTTATTCTTCTTCTTCTTGTCTTTATAATTTCTCTTTTTACTCATTAAAACAAGCTTCTCATTTCTTTCTTTAAGATACTCTTTATCAATTAATTCAGTGATCAAGTTATTGAGAAATAAGATTACATTATAAGCTTTGAAATGTTTTGCTGTCATTCATTGAGAATAGAAGAATTTTAGATTTAATAGAAAAGTAATGATCTTTAGAATTTTGTTAATAATAAAACTGAAGACTGCAATTTCTTTTAAGAGTGTCTTATACTTTAAAGCATAAGCATTGACAGAGAAGTATTGATTGAGTTGATAGATATATAGATTGTTGAATAGAATATATTTAAGATTAAATCTATAAAATAGATAAAGTATTGAAAGAAATGAATATTCATACTATATTATACTGTTTAGTGAAACTTCTAAACTGTATTGTCTATGAGCACATCTTGATTAAGAGAGTTACAGAAGAAGTAAAAAGAACATTGACTGTAGTTAATGTGAATAAAGTCTTCACTTAATCTTTAACATTAATTTTACTCTGCTTCATAGAAGCAGCTAGAACATCATTTCTCAATATTTTTATTTAATGAGACTACATGTATTGACTCTTACTGACAGCAAACATCAGATAACTAAACACATCATTAAGAGTTTAATAAATTATTTAAAAACTTAATTAATCATTAATAATGAGTTTTATAAATTCAATAAATCACTTAAAGATCTGCTTAAACAGAAACTTAATAAGCTCATTAACAATTATCTTTTAACTGAGCACAAAGTCTATCTGAATCTGATTGCACTTATAAAGATTGTAGATGTTGTGATAAAAGACATTGATGTACTTTAATCATTTATGTATATGTGCATTCTTAATTAAAATCAAAATAACTTAATTGTCTTCTTTAAACTAAATGAATAAAGATACTCAATGAGCTTCATTCTTTTAAATGTTTATGCAGTATAAGTTAACTTTAAAATATTTACTTATGTTTATATCTCTTAACATCTGTTCAAGTTAGATCTCAGTCTTTATACACATTGACATAATTATGTATTCAGTCTTAATAATTAAGATAATGACAAACTTCTACTTTTAACTTATTCACAACATTGATTTATTTTTAAACATGTAAATGCACTTTAAAATTGATTTTCAATTCTACTTATTTAAAGTATAGTTAAAGTCAGAGTATTTAAGCATTACTTAACTCTTATTAAAGCTATACATAATGTTAAGATTGATAATTAATCTTATATACTGCAGTAATTTCTTAAATGTGTATTCATAATGCTTTATAGAATTACTGAGATATTGATTTAGTCAATTTAGTGTAAAAATAATGTTTAATTAAGTATAAATTATTATATACATTAAACTTTTAATTATTTGTTGATACTGTCTTTAATCTATTCTTTAATCAGTTAAATCAGCAGAACAAAAAGCATTATATTTATTAAATAAAATGCTGATGATTCTATGCTTATCAGATTGCATATAAAGATTCTTTAATATCTTATTTATGTAATGAGTCTGATTTAGATACAGAATTCTCATTTTGCAGTTATGTATAACTTAAATGTCAAGAATTTTCTGTATCTCTTTTAAGTTCTTGACTTTAAACATGTCTGTAAGAGCTTACTTAAATTAAAGAATGTATAACAGATTTGTTGAAGTCATAATAATATTATTTATATAAAGAAGCAGCATAATTCTTTTAATGCTGTAAAGAAGAAGACAGAGATCAGTCTTGCTTTGATAAAAACTTAATTTAAGTAATTTAATGATACATCATTTATGTCAGTTCTGTGCAGCTTGCTTAAGATCATAAAGGCTGTGCAGTATGTGCAGAACATAATTAGATGCAACATTGATTTTAAAAAAAAATGTTATATAGATTATTTTCTTCAGAAAGAATTCTGTAAAAACATTATTAACATTTACTTAATGACACTTTAAATTCTTAAGTGCAACAATAGTCAGAAAGACTTGCAGAGTGTTAAATTTAACAGTAAGAGTAAAGATATTTTTATAATTAACATTATATATCTGTGAAAAATCTCTTGTCACAAATTTTGTCTTAAGCTTGTTCAAAAATTCATTGATGTTCAGCTTGAGTTTAAAAACTTATTTATTAATTATAATGTTAATTTTTCTTAATGACACAGTCTCTTCTCATGTTTCATTTGTTGTTAAGACTGTCAGCTTTGCATAAATAATGTTTTTTTACATTTTTTCTTAAATTAAGTCTCTCACTACTTCAGCATAGATGACAGATGTTAAAATGTTAAATTTAATTATAAAATCTTTTTTGTCTACAGAAAATGTCATAAGTGTCAGCATAACTCTTAATATTTTAATTAAGAACTCATTTACATCTTAATTGTCATCATTGTCATTTCTCTTTCATTTTGAAATCTCAACACACAGAAAGATTCTGACTTCTTTAAGTGTCATTATCTTAACTTAATTAATGTTAATCTTTTTATTTAATGACTCATCTAAATTAACTGCAGTCAACTTAATTTTATGTTGTTTATCTTAAGACTTATTGATCTTAATTATAATCAAATTAGACTGCATCTTACTATTTTAAGTCATAAGTGTCTGATCTAAAGCTGTGATTTTCATAATAATTAACTTCTTTTATGAATATTTAATGAATTTTCTATTTAGAAGAACATTTAATGTCTATTGTTACAGTTTAAGATTAACAATGTCTTTTTTCTCACTTTCAGCAAACTTTACAGCATGATTCTTAATGATGTACTTAAGATCTAAAGTGTGAACTTATGAGTCTCTTATCTATAAGAGACTGATGAGTAAGATATGTAACAATGTGAGACACTATGTTACAACAGCTATTTGATGAAGTTCTGATGTTAAAGTCTTGTATTGATAAAGATTAACAACTAAGAAACTTAAAAGATTTGTATGTGAAGACTGTCTATATAGTACTTTGCTTATCAATTGTTGTGTGAGAAATTCAGCTATGATTCAGTATGAATACATAATAATATCATAACAATTGTCTTTTCTTCTATACACTGATTCTTCAGTGCATTGACATATCACTGATGTTATAGATACATTATGATTGTGTGAAATCAGATCAGTGAGATGTAAATGATGATTTACTTAACTTCTTATGTATTTTGCTTGTTCTCTATCTTAGCTAGACTGATGATCTTGTGCAATACTTTAAGTTTGTCACATTTAAATAGATGATGATTCAGCTTTATTTAATGATAAATAACATGTAAAACATAAATGAAATTAACTTTTCTTTATTTCTAAATCAGTTAGATTGATGATCTCTTTATTTGATTGCAACATATAAGAAACTCTTTCTCATGTATAACTTACATTCATTTTCTCTTCAACATCTTAATATATTGAAGTCATAACAACTTCATATCTCTGATCAGCACTTCTCTCTTATAACATCTTGTAAACAGCACAATAGCAACAGCATAACATCAATAACATCATAATTATTAAGAAAAATAAGAGAAATGTTCTCTCTGCTATGTCTTTCATTAAGAATTCAGCAGAATTGTCAGCAGTTTCTGTACATATAACATTTAAAACATCAACACATTCTAATAATGTTGCAGTTTAAAGAATGCATCTGTATAAATATAAAGAAATGTAATAATAAATCTTTAAGTTTCTGTTGCTCTCATCATTAGATACTGTTCATCAACACAGTCTTAAACATCAATAAATTGACAAACTTATCAGAGTTAGTTCTGAAGATCAAGTCTGTAAGAGCTAAGTCAGTAAAGAATGCAATAAATATTATAAGTAACACTGTTAACATACTTGCTCTGCTGAAATGAAACACAGAAATAGAATAAGATAAAGATGAATACTGTGCATAAGAAATATAAATGTCTTAAGATAAATCTGCTGACAAAATATCTACACAATAATGATGAGATGTACACTCTGAATAGCATTGTTGTGCAGAAGAGACAGCAACAGAGACTTTGCTGCTGTATATAGACATAGTTATATTTATTTAATCTTTTTAACAATAAAATGCTGTCTTTTCACACTCTATTCTCACTTTCTCAAGCTGTAGATGAGCTGTTGTTGATGAATTTAATTGAAAATGCTTACTTAATGATTATCACTGTATCATTAATATTACAGAACACTATCTCTGCAGCATAATCAGTCTGTCAGAAACTTATTACTCAGAAGAGTACTGAATTTAAGACTGTAACTGATGAATATCTTTTTACTTTATATTGCACATTACATTTCTCTTTTACAGTAATGTCATCACACACATTGCACTTCAATTCTGTTTTCACCTCAGCCTTCAAGAATGTTGTCACTTCATAACATTGTATTCTCAGCAATTTCTTTATTCTCTTGTTCACTCACACTAACATCATCTCAATGTCATATTGTAATCATTACATCAACAATAAATTGAATTCTTTCTGTTATCTTCACTATTTAAAGCATATCAGCAACAACATCAGCTGCTGCAACATTGTTAAAAATCAAAATTATAACTATTGCAAGATGCTCTGAAAGCTGTGTAACTCAGTTTAATAGAAAGTTTCTTTTCATCTTGTGATGCATTAATGATAACAGATCTCTGCATTCTTTAATTGCTGAGTTAACAACTTATATATGCTTATTAATCATGTTGTCATTATGACAACTAATGATATTCATCAGTCTTGACTTCAATGTTGTCTTAATTATATACAGACATTATTTATTAAGCATGTCATCATTTACATTATTTATGTTGCAGAGCATCATAACAGTCATTGTAAGTCTGCAAAGATCTGTAATCTGTTATTACTTATAATTTAAAAGCAGTGAGCAGTCACTGTGATGCAGACATTTATGTTAAATATCTTTTACTTTATAATTTATTTTCTTAATTTCTTTATGCTTTACTGTCATTATCATGTTGCTTACTTTACTTCAAGTATGAGCTTCTCTTTCTTCAATTAAGTAACAACATCTTGAAAAGCTCTTATGACTTGATGCTGTGACTTAGTCACTTTAACAGTGACTATAACATCAATAAATAATTACTGTTCTTGTCTTCTGCTTCTGATAGTGATGTGAATGCAGAGATAACAAAGTGATTTGATAATGTTTTATTAATGTATTGATTGTGTTTGACTTTGCTTCTTTTAAATGATACTATATAAAATATTTTTAATAGAAGTTTTTAATCTTTTAAATCTCATTTATGCTTTCACTTTCTCTCTGCTTTTGCATTGTATTCTTATTGCAACACTTCTGCATTCTTTATATTCTTTACTTAAAGTCACTCATTGTATTCTGTTAAATACTTTATTCACTTAACTTTATATTATAACTGTTCTCTTCTTTGTCTTTTACTTAAAATATCTTTGATTTTGTATTCTTTCTTGTCATTTATGAGATCTGAAAGAGACAGTTCTGATAAAGAATTATTGTTTAGACAGCATTTATGAAACTTTAAATATGAGACATAAAATACATTATAAATTCTGTAGTGAGCAGACAGAGTCAGTTGATATGCTTGTTTATTAATAAGATTAATAATTTAAAAAGATTTAATGAATTTATATAACAGTTTCTTGCTTAATCTGTGTTGCTTTAAATTCTTAATGAACAATAACATCAGATTGTCAACATTTTAGCTTTTTTAAACATAATTTTTGTTAAAGTACTTGACTTGCACTTTCACAGCAGCTTATCATCACTTTATCATTATAACACAGATTTTCTTCATTTACTGTACTCAGTCTTTTGCTGCTGACATCTTTTCTTCATAAATGTTGTTCTTAATGTATTAAGCAATTCTTAAATGATAGCTCATTAATGTCTTAAATAATGTTTAACTAATTGTTGTATGTTTTCTATTTACATATACAAACTCTATCATTAACAAAAAGAACATTCAGTTGTCTTGTTTTTCACAACAATAACAATGTAAATAATATTTTAAAATTTAGTTTTGTCTTTCAGTTTAATCATCAGTTTATAAGTAAAAGATAATGCTTAATCTTTGTTTTATTTAAAGTTAATAATAAAATTTAAATCAATATATACTAATAAAGATTGATTCTCAGTCTGAGACAATATTTCTGAGTTTTTTATAATAATATATGATCTGTTCAATATATATGTCAGCTAACTTGATCACAGTAAGTTTTTTAGTGACAGAAATATATTAAATTATCTTTATAAGATGATTCACAATTATTAATATAAAGTCATAAACATTAGTTTCTTATCTGCTAGGCAGCAAATCAGTGATTATGTTCATTGTTATCTTCTTTCATGATTAAGTAGATAGTGACAACAACTGTAATTCATTATATAAGTAGTGTCTTGATACTTAAATTCTTAGATATACAGTACATGAAGCAACATATTCTTAAATGTTATTCATTATATTAACTCAGTAATACTTTCTAAACAACAGATTAATCATTCTGTCTACTTCATAATGTTCTGTTAAAATATCATCATGATACAGCTTTATAAGCTCATTCTTAATGACTTTATCAGATAATATATATATCTTACTTTTATGATGAAGTAATTCAGTGAAATTAAACATTCACAGACTGTCACTGATATCTTAATGACTGCAGTTACTCTGTAATGTTACATTCTGATCAGAGATTTCTCTGATATAGAAGCTAGAGGTTAGAGCTTGTGATATAAGAAAGTTTCAGACACATTGAGTTAATCAGTAGCTAGTAGTATACTAAGTAATGATTGCATTGAACACACTCATCTTCTTAATAAAGATGATCTGTATATATATTAAACTGCTCATCTTACTCACTTATGAACACTGTGAGTCAGCTTACTCAGCTCACTTATGAGCATCATGAGCTTACACTGAGCTGTACATCTTCAAGATGTAGTTCACTGAATCTATACATTCAATGAATCTATTAAAATAATAATCATAACATCATTCTCTCTTCTCAGACACTAGTTCTCTAAAGCTTATTTAAATGAAAGTTTCTGTCTTCATAATCTGTAAGCTTTTCATGATGAAGTCATTCAAAACATACAATCATTTTTGTCTTTATCAATTCATTAATAAAGACAGTGATTCAGTATCAACTATCTGTCTTCACTGTTTCAGTCTCTCAATTCTCTGCATAAAGATGAAGAATCATTTTAAGTGTGCTGAGTATGTTCATTGTGATTATTTATGTATTAATGTATTATGAGAATCTCTAAATCATATATACAATAAACTTAAGTTCAATCTATCTATTGCTGAGAAAGAACTGACACAGACTTTTGCTAAAGTTGCTCATCTTTATAAGACATTAAGATATATAAAAGATAAAGTTACTGAGAAGACACTCTATCTTGCTTGTAAACTTGTCAATGATAATGATGATGTTTCTGAAGATAAGAATGACTCTGATTCTTTAAATCTCTTATTCTCAAATTTCTAAAATAATCTTATCTCTACAGTCTTCTCTTCTCAAACTGCTGAAGCATCCTCACACAGTTAAGTAAGTTATTCTTAAGTTTTTATGTACTTTTTAAAACATCATATTTCTTTTATTTAATGAGATAATGAGCTTCTTCACTAATCATTCTCTTTTTTAAAATGTTCTTTACTTCATATTTGATTTTGAGTTCAACAGATGTTGATGTGATTTGAAGTGATATGAACTGATTATATTATTGAAGCATTAATATGTAAAATACTGAGTGTATTTGCATTCTCTAAGATAAGTCTAACTCATAACTTAGTTTCTTGATGTTTCTCTTGATCATAAATGATTCAATGTTCTTATTTATAAGTTTCTTGCTCTTCTTCTTTGTTTATATGTTATTCATTCATAGATATACTTTCTCATCAACCTCATATAATTTTATCTCTGTTGTTCATTTCTTCTGCTCTTCAATTCTCTTCATAAGATCAGTATACAGTTTCTTAAACTTCACAATGTTCAACATTACTTTCTGACTTTAAGATTCATGCACTTATAAGTCTCTTCAAATCTCTAAATGATATTTATAGTTTGCTTTAAATGATATTTTTTCTGTGATTTTATTTCATACATTGTTGTACATAAACTGTATCATCAGCAGCAGTTATACTCAATTGTTCTGTTTTACATTGACATAATATCACAAGTATATCTTGACTGTCTAATTCATTTATTTGCTCTGTTCATCTATCTATAAATGATATATCATCAACATCTTATGTTTTATTCTGAGTTCTGCTGTGAACATTTTTCAGAACTTGCTCATAAACAGCTTATCTTTGTCAATGATAAACTTCTTTAATAGCTCATGATTGCTAATCAATTCTCACAATATGATGTATATCAATACTGATGCTGTTGCAGTCTCTCTGAATGAAATGAACATCATGTACTTCATTAATTTATTCACTATAATCAATATACTGTCAAATCTGACTTTTCATGCTGAGTTCTTGAACTTTAATAGCTTAATGATAAAGTTCATAATAATAGATTCTCAGAGCACATCTAATACATTTAGTCATGTTACTTCATTGTAATGCTTATCTCTTTAAATCTTATTGTATCAGCATGAATTGCATTTAACAATGTATTCTGTAATTTAATTATAAAGATCATTTATGTTACATCTTCTTTATACAAAATCTTCTGTACATTTAACTTCTAGATGCTCATCAGCTCTGCTGTTGTGACATACTTTAATGAATTCATTATCTGTCAAGAAAGCATTCTTCATCTTAAATGTTGCTGCTAAATCTTTTATGAGTGTTTCTTTCTTGTCTTTATGTAGAATTTCAGCATAAATCATTTTCACTTCTTTATAATCAGATTATCTACTTAAAGTGTCTGCATCACTGTTCTTATTATTCTTCTTGTAATGAATCTAAAATTCAAAGTCTACTAACTGTTCTGCTCAGTGAATCTGTCACTGATTCAGTTACTTAATCATTGCAAAGTTTCTCAGATTCTTATAATCTGTAAAGATCTAAATAGACTTGCTTATACTCACAAGATAAGATCTTCAATCTTGCAGTGCTTTCACTATTGTAAGAAGTTTCTTATTATAAATCTTATATTTTTTCTTAGATTCTGACAACTTTCTAAATCAATATGTAATAGACTTCTTCTGCTCATCTTTGATCTGATATAGACATGCTTTAACTGCAAAATCTGATGTGTTGATTTTCAGTATCTTTTTACATGCTTAATTGAGTATTTACAGATGTGTAGTTTCACTAAAACTTTTCTTTAATGCATAAAATGCATCTTTCTGTTTCTTATCTCAATGTTATCTCTCATTCTTGCATATCAAATGCATAAGAGGTTCTGCAATTCTTGCATAGTTAAATACAAACTTTTAATAGTAGTTTATTAGTTCTAGAAAGACTTATACTTTCTTAATCTTTTGCAATGTAAATCAGTTTCACACTGTCTCTGTCTTTTTAAGATTCTTCTTGATCTGATTAAATCAAATAACATATTCTAGAAACTGTATTTTCTTAATTTTGAATCTGCTTTTTAACTTTTTCACATACATAACTTGTTCATTGAGCTTTGCTAGAACCTTATGTATGTGTTTACAGTGCATTTTGAGGTTGTCTGAATAGATCAGAATATCATCAAGATATATAATTATAAAATCATTGAGATATTCTCTCAATATGTTGTTGATGAGTCTCTGAAAGATGACTGAGACATTTTTGAGTTTAAATGACATAATAATGTATTCATAGTGTTTATATCTTGTTCAGAATGTCATTTTTCATTTTTTGTTCTTCTTTATGTGTATGTGATAGTATGCTTCCTTCAGATCTAAACTTATGAATTACTTAACTTTTTCTAGTCTGTCTTGCAACTCTTCTATCAGTGATAGAGAATAACTGTCTTGATAAGTTATCTTATTAAGTTATCTATAGTCAACACAAAGTTGCTTGATGTCATTCTTCTTTAATATAAATAGAATTAAATATTCTGCTGATGACTTTAATGATTTGATGAATTCTCTCTTTAAATTCTCAGCAAAATAGTTCTGAACTTTCTTTAGCTGATTCTTACTCATAAGATAAAGTAATATTCACTTTGATTTTCTTCTTTCTAATAGTAATATCTCATAATCTTAAGACTTATACTCTGATAAGCTCTTTTCTGATTGTTTAAAGACATCATATGTATTCTCTGTCACATAGAGTTCTTTGTTGATTCAGTTAATCTGTAAATTCTTTTTATGTAATCAGGGCATCTCTAGTATAGTGTCATACTTGACTGACTTGAGAACATCTAGTTTTAACTTCTGTGAATCATTCTTTATTATAACTTTAATATAAACTTCTTTATAAATTCATTTGTATTCTCTATTGATCATATACACTTATGTAAGCTTAAACACTCACTGCAGTGTTAGTTCTAGCTGTTCAATCACTTTTTGCAAGATGAAGTTATTGATTGCTTCTGAATTTATCATCACTTAAAGTTATTTCTTCAATAATATCTTAACATCAATTCATATCTTTTAATCATTGTCAGTTCATTAAGACATTAAAAGCTTCTTTATTTCTAATTTTACTGAGAAAGCTTAAGATTTTTTGACTTCTCTAAGCTCTTTACTTTTATTGAAGTTTCTTAAACTCTGTTCATGCTTTGCAGTTTATCTTGTGATTCAGTAATCTTTCTTTATAGTTCTTTGAACTATGTCAGTTCTTCATTAGTTATGATCAGTTTCATATAATTGTCAGTTTCTTTTCTGACAATTTGTTCTGAATGTTGATATATCTCATACTGATCATATTTATGTTGAATGAAATTCTTTAGTGCTTTTACTTTGTTAAGAAACTTAGATGACATGTACTTTTCTATGTGCATTCAATGTTCTTCTGTGAGCATCACATAGTCTGTAAATAGACATATTTTAATTTCATAATCTTTTCTTAATTACTCTGACATTTCTTAATCTTATATTGCAAATTATATCATTATCATTAGCTCTTCTAGCTGTACAGCTGTCATTTTTACTTCATATTATTTATTAATAATGACTTCTTCTTAAAGTGTCTGCTGCTGTTCTTTTAACAGACTTTTATATCATTTTAAATGTTAATTCTTAAGATGCTCATAGCTCTGCTTAAGTCTCATATTAACTTCTCAGTTGTCAATATTCTCTGAGTCTGCATCTAAATTCAGATACATTCAGATAAGATCTTCTTGTTCTTAAGCTTCTATAATATTTATCTTCTAAGTTCTGCAAGTATCAGTCTCTTCAATCTTGTCTGAGTTATCTCTGACAACTTTCTCTAGAATAGCTAATTTCTTTAATTCACTCATTATAATGTAATCAGTACTGTGTCTCTTCTTAAGCTTCTATGATCACTATCTGACTCTGTCTTTACTGCTTATGTACATAAAGCAGTTATCATCATAGCAGACTGTTCAGCTCAGTTAATCATGCATTATTATTAAGTTTGCTGTTGCAACTTCTTTTCTTTGTCATTGAGATTTCTTGCAATCTCTGACAAGATATTTAGATTTATCACAGTTATAATATTTGCAAGTCTTTACTCATTAAATGTAAGACTTAATGAGTCATCTGTTGTAGCATTTATGCTTCACTGACCTAGCTTGTAACTTCTGATCATGCTTCTCAATATTGTTGAGATTTATCAGATCTTCTTACATTCTGATGATGAATTGTTGTCTTTACATCCTTAAAGCTGTATAAGATCTCATCTTCTTTATCTGTTATTTTCACTGTCAACTATCAATGTTGATGAAGATATCTATCATCTCTTGAAGTTCTTTGAAGCAGTCTCTTCAGACTATCTTATCTTTGATATTTTCACTTAATTCTCAATAGTATTGTGATATTAAGATGTCATCATCTCAGTCAGTTAAGATCATAATGTGCTGAAACTTCACTGAGTACTTAACTGCTAACTTATTCATCTTTAATGTGTAAAGTTATTGTTTCACTGCTCTTTTCTCATTAATCACTTCAAAAGTCTTTTAAAGTTCTTTCTTAAACTTCTTAAAGTCATTAAAGATCAACTCTTTGTTGATGTCTCATTTCTTTGATGACTTGTCTAAGAACTTATGCAGTTTAAAGTTGACTCAGTTGAACACTACATCTTTGAGATAGATTACTGTGTATAGATCTTTGTTCATTTTGAAGTTGAACTTCTTCTGATTGAAATCTATATATAAATTGAGCTTTATCAAGAAGCTTTGCAACTTTCTATGTTCATTACTGAATGCATTTGACATCAATATCTTCAGTATGTTGTTCATCTCTTATAGATCTTCAAAACTCTAAAGATTGATCATATTGATGAAGACTGCTTTCTGTGTGCTGACTGACATATTTTATATTGTAAGAATGTTCAATGTGTTACATTCTGATTGAAGATTTCTCTGATATAGAAGCTGAAGGTTAGAGCTTGTGATATAAGAGAGTTTTAGATATGTTGAGTTAATTGATAGCTAATAGTATGTTAAGTAATGATTGCATTGAATATGCTCATCTTCTTAAGAAAGATGATCTGTATATATATCAGACTGCTCATCTTGCTTACTTATGAGCACTGTGAATCAGCTTACTCAGCTCACTTATGAGCATCATGAGCTTACACTGAGCTGTACACCTTCAAGATATAGTTCACTGAATCTACATGTTCAATGAGCCTATTAGAATGATGGCCATAACATGTAATTTCAAGTTTTATTATATCTTTACTGTTAAAACATCAATGTTCTGCAAGAGATGAACAAATTTAAGAAAGAATAATTGTCTCTTGTTATGTACTGTTTTGCTGTCAATTACTTTTTAAATTAATGCATATAAAATAAACTGTTTACAATCAGTAGTTTCAGCAACAGAGTTAAGCAGCTTTTCTGCTACATTATATATAGATAAACTAGATATATAATCATTATTCTTCAGTTCATTCTCAGATAAAGATTCTCTAAATCTTTCATTAATTTGTTCTTAACAGTCATGATCTTCAGTCTGAGTACTTAATTGATATTCTTTTAATAAAATGATCAGCATAATTTGCAAATTTAAGCTTTAAGCATTGATCTGACTAACTAAAGCAGTAATGTTTAATTTTAATTTTTAAGATAATGTAATTAGCTTTCATTACAATGTTAATAGCAATCTGTTTATGTTCTTCTTAACTTTGTAGTCAGAGCATCTTGACAACACATTAACAGAATTTGTCTTTTCTGATTAATGTGTAATTATGAAATTATAAGCAGCTAATCTCATAGCTTAGTGTGTTTATTTTTTATTTAATGATTTTACATTCATAAATTCTTGTAGATTATTATGATTCATAAATATCTCAATGAGATAACAACTATTCTCAAGATAGTGTCATCAGTGTTTAAATGTCTTCATGATTGTCAACAATTCTTGATTATAAGTTTCATAGCATGTTTTAATTAGATTTAACTTTCTTAATCAGAAGACAATAAAGTATCATTGAGCATCTGTCTGAAGCTGTAAATAAATATTTATCAGCTTAACTATTAAGACATCAGTTTCAATCTGAGCTCTTAGCTCTGAGTTAAAGTATGTTAAGATAGATATTTATATAAAGATATTATGAAGCTTGCAAAATACTTACATTATCATTTATAATTACTTAAAGACATCTATCTTCTTGCTGTTCTTGCTGTCTTTTAATAGATTAATTAAAGAAACAGTAATCTTAAAATATCTCTGTATAAAGCAACAGTAAAAGTTTGCAAATTCTAGAAATATTTATATTTTATAGTAGCTTTTAGATATTGATCATTTCTTTATGATTTTGATTCATCATTAATTCATTGAAACATCAGCAGTGAAGATGATGAACTTAAGAAATTTCATTTATATAGTATAAAAAGTACACTTCTTTAAATTTGCATACAATTTAAACTGTTGAAGTCATTTCAGAATTTGTTTTACATGACTCTGATGTTCTTCTAAAGAACTGAAATAGATCAGAATATCATTTAGATATATTACATAAAAGACATCAACTAACTCAGTTAATATTTAATTAATATAGATTTAAAAAGTTACTGAGACATTAATCAGTCTGAATGACATGATCATGTACTTAAAATGATCATAATATATACAAAATGCAGTCTTTTACTTATTGTCTTTCTTAATTCTAATGTGATGATAAGCATTCTTAAAATCTAGTTTAATAAATATCTTAACTTCACTTAAACAATTAAATGTCTTGCTAATCAGCAACAAAGAATAACAGTTCTTGACAGTAATCTTGTTAAGATCTCTGTAGTTAATATATAGATGTAAGTTTTCTTCATTTTTTAAAATAAATAGAACTGATACTTCTGCAGAGCTGACAGAATGTTATATTTATCTTTTTGTTAAAATATTGTCTAGATATTCTTTAAGCACTTATAGCTCTGTTTTCAACAGATTGTAAAATGAATTATAAAATAATTTATGCTTCTCTGTCTCTATGACATGATCATGATCTTAATGAAATGATAACTTGTTAGCATTCTCTTCAGAGAACACATTCACATATTTATTATATTGTTAAGATAGTGTCAGCATTTCATTAACAACATATATAGCAGTTGTTGATGAGTCTGACTCAGGCATCATCAACAATGTGTAAATAGTAAGTTGATTTTAAATGTTGTTGATAAATGCTTTAGATTTATCAATAATTAAAGACATTTTTTTATTTTATAGCATTATGTGCACAAGTCACAATCAATATGAATGTGTTGTCATTTCAGATCTAAGAGATCAAAGATGAGTTTAAATTCATTTTTATTTAAGATATAAAATAATTATTCTTCAGTTTGCTCTTATTTTTAACTGTTGATGAGTCTATGCTTCATTAAATATACATCATAACAATAAACATATTGTCTTTTCAGAAGCTCTGATCTTAAGAGTTCTGCATTAACTTATGTTAATTAATGAGCAACAACATATCATTAAGACATTACATTAATCTTTACTGCAGTATTCAACAGTATATTGATAGAGATTCAATTAAATTCAATTTAGACTTGATCTTTCTTTATAATGCTAGATTTCTTTATAATTTTTAATTTAATTTTCATCACTAAAGCATAATCAACAAAGCTCTGTCTTTTTTTGTCTTGACTACATTAATCTTAATGTAATTAAGATTTTTTAAGAAACTTCTACAATTCTTTGCAAAATGACTCAGTCTCTTACAGTTATAGCAGTCATTCTTCTTAACATCAGTCTTAAAATAAAGTTTGTTTACATTGTCATGATGACTTAATTTCATAGTCTCAGAATTGAGACAATTGTTCTGCTGCAGCTTTGTCATCTAAATGAAAGAATGTGAACAATGCTCATAGATTTTCTTAATGATGTGACTTTAAACTGTGTGATTGTTTATAGATCATTAATTAATTTCTAGTTTAGCAGTTAAAACTATTAGACTTTTTCTTATCTTTGAGAAATCTTAATAATTAATTAAAATCACTTAAATCTTTAGTCAGAGTTTCATAAAAAGATAATTTATTCTTTATTTCTTTATATAGCTCAGAAGTTAATTCTTCAGCATATTAAGATATATTGCAAAAGCTTAAACTAATTAAGTAAATTTCTGTATAATTTTTAAATATTTCTATACTGTATTAAGTCTGCAGTTCACTGAGTTCTCAACAAGATTAAGCAGAAACTTTGAAAAGAATATTTATAATTTATTATTTAGAAGTTCATTCTCATTAATGTAATGAAATTATGCATCTCAAGATTCTTCTGCTAAGAACTGCATAATAAAGAGAATTTTATTGTGATTATTAAAGAAGTTTTTAAAGATTAAGTGAAATGTTGTCACAGCACTGTATATAAACTCAGTATGTTTATGAATGAATTTTTTATTATATATGAACAAGTTCTTTAACTGTTGCATTCATTTTACTGAAAGTGCATACATAACTTTAAATACATGTCACTTTGTTAAACTTAAAGAGCTAATAAGAGTATAAGAAGATTCTATATGTAATTTTTTCTCAGATAAGACTTAAGAATCTTTATCTCTCAGAAGTTTGTCAATCTCATTATGCATATTAAATGCTTACAGTTCACAATTAATTTTCATAAATCATCATCTTTTCTCATCATTGATCTGTCTAATTTCAGTTAGATAAATCTGTTCATTTAAATATTAATTTTTTTTCTTTACAGTCTAAATAGCAGTCTAAATCTCTGCAGATTCTCATTCTTCAGAGATTATTTAAGTCTCAGTATAATCAGAGAATAATTCTGCTTCATTTTGCTGACTTTTAGTCTATATATTACAATGTAATGAATTGTCACTCTTTAAAAAGATAAAGTTGTTAAAATTGTGAATTTATGAGTCTCTTATCTATAAGAGGCTGATGAGTAAGATATGTAACAATGTAAGACACTATGTTACAACAGCTATTTGATGAAGTTTCAATGTTAAAATCTTGTATTGATAAAGATTAACAACTAAGAAACTTAAAAGATTTGTATGTAAAGACTGTCTATATAGTACTTTGCTTATTAATTGTTGTGTAAGAGATTTGACTATGGTTCAGTATGAGTGCATAGTAATATCATGACATAAAGCTTAAAGCTGATACTGCTTTGTGATTTTCTCAATGTAACTTATAAAGACTTTTACTTATTCTTAATTTATGAATTTGTTGTGTCTGTCTTTAGATAATAAATTGAGATCAATGTAGCTGTAATATTTGCATTCTTATATATGAATGTAATTGATGAATAACTTCACATTGATGAAAGCTTTCTTAAGAGTTGTCTACTTATCATTAATTAAGAGATCAGTTACTATTCAATTATAAAGATAAATATCTATCTATGCTGTCTACACTCAGAACTTTATTGACAGTTATATCTCTTTAATTATAATGCACACTGAGTTCTCAGTGATTCAGATGACTCTTTTGACAATGTCATTCTGAATTGACATGTAAAGCATCATATATTGCAGTGTAATGTTAAGAGACTTGCATCAGTCATTTAGAATGAACTTTAATTTCATTTTATTGTTACTTTATACAGTAAGAATCTTTGCACTGATCTGAAGTTCAGTCTTTAATTATCATTTTTACAGTGTTTATAAGATCTCATCATGTTACTTTAATAATATTGTTTACATCTTTCAGAAATAATTATCTACTATCTTCAGAAAGTATTGATATTCATTAAATGACAAGAATAATGAGCTATATATGTCAATAAAGACAAGAATAAGAATGTTAATTTTTCTTTTGCTTATAATATGATCTCACTTATTAATGAACTTAATCAGAATACAAATCTTATATATGTTCTTATTGTTCTTAATGATGAGAATTGACTTTTTAAAAATTGTTATCTTGTAAAGATTATGCAACTTTGCAGAATCAAGATGAGCAAATTATTAATGTTAAAGTCTGTAAGTCTTGATCTTTTCATTTAATGATGCAGTATTGATGTTTAAAAAGTTAATTATAAGATTATGCTTATGAATTTAAACATGCAGACTTACATCTAAAGCAGTGATAGAGAAGATAATCTTTAAATGTGATGTATACATTGCAAATATTAAAACAAATTCATTAAGATTCTTTGCAATATATTTAATTATATAGACTTCATCTTACTTTAATGCTTTTATTATAGTTTTGTTATGCTTATTACACATTTAAAGATAGTATTAATTAAAGCTTTTATGCAGTTTTATTTTGTACATTTACTTTCTCAACAGAAGATTAATCTTAAGTTTAGATACATAAAGTGTTGAACTCAGTCTTATAGAATTTTTCAACTTAATTTATATAATGATTACTTCACAATAATAAAAATATAAATGTTCTCTCTTAATTTTAATTTACTGACATCTCATTCATATAAGAAGATCACTGAAGAGTTAAAGTTAATCAATTATGTATAAGAAAAATTTAAAGTCTGTAATTCATTCAGATTTAAGCATTTTACTGACAGTCTTTTTAAACAGAACAGTAATTTCATTATTAATTTTCTCTTTCTCTTTAGATTTAAAGAAGAAGTCATCATCATTATTGTTACTGATTTTTGTATTAAAGATTTTATATTTCTTTTCTTTTTCTTTATAAATTAACTTTTAATACAACTTAACTACAGTCAATCTGTACAACTTAATTACAGTTAATCTGCTTATCTTTTTTTAAGCATTTTACTTAACATCAGAAAGAAATTTACAATCTTTAATGAAATAAGAGTTGTTGCAAAGAAAGTACTTAATAAAGCAATAAAAAGAATGATTACTGTCTGAGTTAAATGATCTGCAATAATGTTGCTTAATATTAACTATATAATAATTTAATGAACTGCAGTTCTAATTCATTAAACATTAATCTTCTTTCTATTTATCTATTTACAAGACAATGACAGTCTCATTAGTCTTAAACTGTATCTCTTTTTTCTAAAGCTTTTATAAATCTTTTTTAATGTTTAAATTGTTCTAAGCATCAATGACATCACAGATCACAACATACTTAATTAATAATATTTAAAGCAGTACTTAAAATCATCATTCTGATTTAAACAACTTAATCATATCAGACTGAGTTGCAGCAATCTTTCTATTAAGTTTGCTTAAATAAGTTTATACTTCTTTAATAAATACATTCTTTAACATTTTATATTTAATAAACTTCATTAAATATTGTTTTCTGATCATCTGCAGCTTCTTTTTATACTTAAACTTTAGCATATCTTAAACATTCTTTATACTGATTTTATTCATCAGATATTCTTAATTATTTGCATTTATGCAGATAATAAGTCAATATAAAATCTTTACATTAATTTTCTGATTTTTAAAGTCAAGACTACTGAGAAAAAATAAATCTAAGAATTTACTGATCAGCATATTAATTATTAAGACTTTAACAACATTTTATAGATCTTTTTTTATCAATTATCTTTTTATAAAGATAAATCATTGATTGCAGTTCTTATAAGTGAGAATTGAGATAAGTTGTCACTTTATAAAGAAGTTGTTGAAGTTTATGATGATGATAGTTGACATGTAGTATAAGAAGTGAATAAAGTAAAATAATAATGTATGCATTAAAGATAATATAAATAAAACAAATAAAAAGCTTTTATATCTCTTGTTTTGTAAGACAATAATGCTTATTTATTTTAATGATTCATATTAAGCTATCAAAGAACAGTACTTTTTAAGCAATTATGAATGTTAATTTTTGCTGAGATCAATTCTTTATAAATTTTCTAAATTAAACATACTTAACTGCTGCAAAATGCTGATTCTGCTAAAGCTAAATTTATTATAAATCTCAATAATCAGTGATACTATTAAAGTTAGATTGACTATGAATCTCAATAATTAATGTATACAGCTATCATTAATATGCTGATTCTGTTAAAGCTGAATTTATTACAAATCTCAATAATTAGTGATACTGCTAAAGCTGAATTAATTATGAATCTTAATAACTGATATATTTAATTATCATTACACTAAAAGTATACACTTTCTCTGAAAAGCTTCTTGCTAACTTAAGCTCATAATTTATTGAAAGAAATGAATACTCATATTATATTATGTTGTTTAGTGAAACTTCTAAATTATGTTATCTATGAGCACATCTTGATCAAGAGAGTTACAGAAGAAGTAAAAAGAACATTAACTATAGTTAATGTAAATAAAGTCTTCATTTAGTCTTTGACACTAGTTTTACTTTGCTTTATAAAAGCAGCTAG
>JAABVA010001629.1_pt1 | contig 23681 bp, 21 predicted proteins | sample 5560331 | NCBI WGS metagenome assembly JAABVA01 (sample SAMN12812661, study PRJNA571458) | rock metagenome | isolation source: Antarctica rocks | place: Antarctica: Victoria Land, Mt New Zealand sud | collected 2016-01-07
ATGTGGTCGCTGACACGAACGCCGGCCGGAAGGCCGGCAGGAACACCCGCCATCGCTGTCGATCCTAGAAAGCCCAACCAGTGATATAGGGCGCCTGAATGCCTAAATGAACGGTATTGAGGTTAGGCCCATCCCGCGCTGCAGCTCCAGCAGCAGGTTGAGCAGGTCGCACTGCACGGAGACGTCCAGCCCGGCCGTCGGCTCGTCCGCCACCACCAGCGCGGGCGACAGCACCAGCGCCCGCGCCATCGCCACCCGGCGCGCCTGGCCGCCCGAGATCTGGTGCGGGAACTTGCCCAGGATGTCCGGCGGGAGGCCGAGCCGGCGCATCAGCTCCTCCATCCGCATTCAGCCGTCCGGCACGCGGTGGATGGCGACCGGCTCCATCAGCAGCCGGTGCACCGACATGCGCGGGGACAGCGAGGCGACGGCATCCTGCAGCAGCATCTGTGCCCGGCGCCGGAATGCCAGCCGGTCCCGGGCCAGCAGCGCGGCCACGTCCTCGCCGTCCATCAGCACCTCTCCTCGGCTGGGACGCAGGAGGCCCATCAGCACCCGGCACAGCGTCGTCTTGCCCGACCCGCTCTCGCCGACCAGCCCGGTGACCGTCCGTGCCGGCAGCACGAGATCGATGCCGTCCAGCGCGCGGACGCCGCCGGGGAACGCCTGGGACACGCCGCGCAACTCGATCATGCGGCCTTCCAGCACGCAGCCTGCCAGCCTTCGGGGCCGAGTTCCCACAACGCTTGCGGCTCCGTCCGGCAACGGTTCTCGGCGCGGGGGCAGCGGGGAGCGAAGATGCAGCCGTCCAGGGTGGCCACCGGGTCTGGCACCTCGCCGGGGATGGAGACCAGCTTGCCCTCGCTTTGGGTGCCGTCAACCTCGCAGGCCAGCAGCGCCGCCGTGTAGGGGTGCTTCGGCGCGGCGCAGACACCGGCCGCCGGCCCGCGCTCGACGACGAGGCCGCCATACATGACCGCAATATCGTCGCATAGCTCCGCGACGAGGCCGAGGTGGTGCGAGATGAACAGGATCGAGCCCGCGAGCGTCATGCGGAGATCGCGGAACAGGTCGACGATCTGCGCCTCGATCGTGGCGTCCAGCGCGGTGGTGGGCTCGTCGGCCAGCAGCAGGTCGGGCTGGGCCAGCAGGGCCATGGCGATCATCACGCGCTGCCGCATGCCGCCGGACAGCTCGTGCGGGTAGGCGCGGAGACGGAGCGCCGCGTCGGCGATGCCCACGCGGGCCAATGCGGCCCCGGCCTGGTCGAGCGCCTCGCGTCGTGGCAGGCCCGGCTGGCGGCGGCGCAGCACGTCGACCAGATGCGTGCCGATGGTGAACAGCGGGTTCAGCGCCGACATCGGATCCTGGAAGATCATGGCGATGGCACGGCCGCGCCGGGCCGCCATGCCGGAGGGGCTGAGGGCCGCAAGGTCGGTCCCGTCCATCACCATCTCGCCCGACAGCGCCGCCGCATTTGCCGGCAGCAGCCGCAGCAGGCACAGCGCCAGGCTGCTTTTGCCCGACCCGCTCTCTCCCACCACGCCCACGATGCGGCCGCGGCCGATGTCCAGGTCCACGCCGCGCAGGATATGCGCCGTGCCGCGCGGCGTGCGCGCCTCGAGACGCAGGTTGCGGATGCGCAATAGGATGTCCGTCACTGGATGCGGGCCCGGGGGTCGACGGCGTCCCGCAGGGCCTCGCCGAACAGGGTGAACCCCAGCGTCGCGACCGCCAGCGCGACCGACGACACCAGCACCGGCAGGATGCTGTCCGACATGTAGGAATAGCCGTCGTAGATCAGCGTACCCCAGCTCGCGAGCGGCGGGCGCACCCCGAGGCCGATGAAGCTCAGCCCGGCCTCGATGGTGATCACGACGGGAATCTCCATGCTGGCCAGCACGATCAGCGGTCCCGCGATGTTGGGCAGAAGGTGGCCGAACAGGATGCGGGCCGGCGACGCGCCCAGGATGCGTTCGGCTTCCAGGAACGGCAGCGACTGCAGCGCCAGCGACTGCGCCCGTGCGACCCGGCCGAACTGCGGCACGAGCGTGATCGCGACGATCCCCACCAGGTTGCCATCGCTGGGTCCGAACACCGCGACGACGGCCAGCGCCAGCACCAACGAGGGGAACGCCGCGACGATGTCGAACAGGATCAGGATGGCGCGCTCCGCCACCCCCGGCAGCGACGCGGCCAGCACGCCCAGCAGGGTGCCGGCGGCTGCCGCCAGCGCGATGGACGACAGCGACACCGCCATGGCGACGGTCGCGCCGTGCAGCAGACGGCTGAGCAGGTCGCGGCCCAGCTGATCGGTGCCCAGCCAATGCGCGGACGACAGCCCGGCGAATCGCTCCAGGATCGAGAGCCGGTCCGGGTCGTAGGGAGCGATCCACGGCGCGAAGACCGCCGCCACGACCACCAGCAACACGATGACCACCCCCAGTAGCACGGCTGGCGTGCCCGCGATCCGCCGGATCATCCCCGGCGTATCCGCGGGTCGATGGCGGAATAGGCGAGGTCCACCAGGAGGTTCGACACGACGAACAGCAGCACCACGACCAGCACCGCGCCCTGCAGGACCGGGTAATTGCGCACGTTGATCGCGTCCAGCACCAGCCGGCCCAGGCCGGGGCGGGAGAACACGATCTCGACCAGCACCGCACCGCCCAGCAGGCGGCCGATGCCCAGGCCCAGGATCGCCAGCGGCGGGATGCAGGCATTCTTCAGCGCATACTTGAACACCACGAGCCGCGCCGGCAGGCCATAGGCGCGCGAGGTGCGGATGTAGGGCTCGTTCAGCACCTCCAGCATCGAGGTCCGCACGAGGCGCGCGATGAAGCCGATCCAGCCGACCGCGAGCGCCACGGCGGGGAGGATGAGCCTGCGGGCCTGGTCCAACAGGCTGTCCGTCTGCCCCGTGCCCAGCACCGGCAGCTAGTCGAGCCACACCGAGAACACCAGCAGCAGCAGGATGGCGACGACGAAGCTCGGCATGGCGATGAACGCGACCGACACCCCAGCCAAGATGTTGTCGGCGGCCGACCCCGGGCGCGTCGCGGCGTAGCAGCCGAGCGGCACGCCCAGCGCCACCGCCAGCCCGATCGCCGCCACCGTCAGCACGACGGTGTAGGGCAGTACGGCCCCGACCGCGGCGGTGACCTTGCGCCCGCTGACAACGTCGGTGCCGAGGTCGCCGGTCAGGACATGGGCGAAGAAGCGCAGGAAGCGGACGTGGATGGGTTGGTCCAGGCCCATCTCGGCCACGAACTGCCGGGCGTATTCCGGGCTAGCCTGCGGACCCAGCAGGGCGGCGGCCGGGTCGCCCGGCACCAGCACCGTCAAGGCGAACAGCAGCAGCATGGCACCCAGCACGACCAGCGCCGTCGTCAGCAGCCGGCCGAGGACGTAGCGCAGCATGTGCTTGTCGGGCCGGGACGTTTAAGCGGGGGCGAAGCGGTCGAGCGCCCAGTCGATGCCGGTCGGCAGCAGCGCGGGCTTGAGCCAGGCCTGATGGATGAACACGCTGACGTCGTAGGTCAGCCACACGAACGCGGCGCTGTCCTCCATCATCCGCTGCGCCCGGGCGAACAGGGCCGTGCGCTTCGCGTCGTCCAGCTCTGCCGATGCTACGTCCAGCAACTGGTCGAACTCTGGATTGGACCAGCGCTGCCAGTTCCAGACGCCGATCTGGCCGGTGGTGAACCACTGCGCCAGGAAGTTGGGATCGAGCTTGCCGTTGAAGCGGATGATGAACAGGTCCAGCGCCTTGCCCGCGTCCCCCTTGCCGGCCGAGAAGAAGCTGCCGGCGTCCTGTGCGTCGATCTCCAGCGTGATGCCGATGTCCTGCAGCAAGGCGCGGGCGACCAGCGCCATCGTCTGGTAAACCGGCTGGTTCTGCACGGTGATGCGCGCCTTGAACCCGGCGGCATGCCCGGCCTCGGCCAGCAGCCGCTTCGCCTGCGCCACGTCCCGCTTCAGCACCGGCGCATCCGGCCAATAGCCGAGCACCTGCGGCATTACCAGTGCGTTGGCCCGCGGCGCCCGGCCGTTGTAGCCCGCCAGCAGCATCTGATCGACGTCCAGCGCCAGCCGGATCGCCCGGCGCACCCGCACGTCGTTGAACGGCGGCTTCTCGACATTCATGCCCAGCCAGACGTTGGCAATGCCGGGCTGCTGCTCGACGCGCAGCCCGGCCGCATTGCGCAGCGGCTCGGCGACCGAGGGCGGCAGCGAGGCGAAATCGATGTCGCTGGAGCGCAGGCCGAGCTCGGTCGTCTTCGGGTCCGGCACATAGCGCACCGCGACCTCCTCGAACCCAGACCGCTCGCTCGCATAGGCGGGGTTGCGCCGCAGCACGACCTGGCGCTGCTTCTCGAAGGCCGCCACCATCAGCGGGCCGGAGCCGACGGGCCGGCTGTTGTGCTCCGTGCCGCGCTGCTCCACGGCGCGCCGGCACAGGATGCAGCCGGCGACATCCCCGAACGCGATCGTGAACAGCCCGGCGCGCGGGCGGTCCAGCACCACGCGGCCGGTCAGCCGGCCCGTGACCTCGACCGCTTTAAGGTTGGCCCACTCGCCTTTGTAGGGGCTCTCCTTGCCGCCAGCGAGGGCCGGGTTCACGAAGCGCTCATAGGAGAACTTGACGTCGTCGGCCGTCACCTCGCCGAAGCCGTCGCTGAACATCTGGCCGGGTTTCAGGCGGAACTCGATGACGGTCGGAGAAACCTGCTTCACCTCCTCTGCCGCGTCGAGCGTCAGGGCGCCGCCATACGGGGCGACGGTGATCAGCCGTTGCGAGATGGCGCGGACGATGTTGCCGTCCTGCAAGCCGCTGCGGAACGCTGGGTCCAGTACCTCGAAGTCCCGGTCGACCCGCACCGAGATGACGGTTTTTGCCCCGCCCCGCTGTGCGTCGGCAGGCCCGGCTGCGAGGAGGGCGGCGGTCCCTGCCAGGAAGCTGCGGCGGGGCGCTTCGATCGTCATGCGGTGCTCCTGGAGCTTCGAGGCGCTTTGATGAACCTGGCATAACGGGTCGGCATGGCAGGTCAAGGCTGCAAGAGCATGGACGCCACCCCACATCCGGGGCAGCACTCGACTGCCCACTCAGGAACCACTTATGTCCAACCTGCTTGCCGAAACCGTCACTGGCGTCCGCCACTGGACCGATACCCTGTTCAGCTTCACCTCGACGCGCGACCCGGCGTTCCGCTTCCTGTCGGGACAGTTTACCATGATCGGGCTCGAGGTCGACGGCAAGCCGCTGCTGCGCGCCTACAGCATGGCCAGTGCGCATTACGATGAGCAGCTCGAGTTCTTCAGCATCAAGGCCCCGAACGGCCCGCTGACCTCCCGGCTGCAGCATCTGAAGCCGGGCGATCCCCTGCTGGTCGGTCGCAAGGCGGTCGGCACGCTGGTGCAGGACAGCCTGACGCCGGGCCGTACTCTATATCTATTGGGGACTGGCACCGGCCTCGCCCCGTTCGCCAGCATCATCCGCGATCCCGACGTTTACGACCGCTTTGAGCACATCGTCCTGGTGCATGGCTGCCGTGAGGTGGCCGAGCTGGCCTATGGCGAGGGGATCGTCGCCCGCCTGCCCGACGACGAGCTGCTGGGCGACCTGGTGCGGGGCAAGCTGCTGTACTATCCGACCGTGACCCGGGAACCGTTCCGCAACCGCGGCCGGATCACGACGCTGCTGGAAACCGACCGGCTGACGGCCGACCTGGGCCTCGATCCGATCGATCCCGCGGGCGACCGCATGATGCTGTGCGGCAGCCCGGCCTTCCTGACCGACATGGTGACGTTGCTGGACAAGGCGGGCTTCCACGAGGGCAGCCATAGCGCCCCGGGCGAGTATGTGATCGAGAAGGCGTTCGTGGAGAAGTAACGGGTTGGGCCAAAGCCCGGTCAGGCCCAGGTCGCGCTCGCCGATGACGGCCCGCACATTGACGGAAAACGAAACGATCCCCATGGTTGCCGGAGCATGCCAGCGATCACGCTACCGCCTTCAGTCCTCAGGGTGGGCCGACCGAGGCGTTTAGGCCTTTGGACGCGCGTGGCTTTCGCCGTGTTCATGGTGACGGGAGTTTTATCGCTGTTTGGCGCTGCGATGACATTGGCCGCCACCTACGACGAGGACCAGTATATCGCCGCTGGGTTCTTTGCCCAGACCCTGCTGCCCTACCAAGACTTCATCTATCTCCAAGCACCACTGTACGTGTTCGTGCTGGCTGGCTTGTTCAAGCTCAGCGGCGGATGGTTCATGCTGACCGGACGGCTGCTGACGTCCTGCTTCTCGTTTGCGTCGGCCGCATTGTTGTGGCGGTTGCTGCGGCGGCTGGGCGCCGGCCAAGTGTTGGCGATGGTGCTGCTGCTGGCGTGCCTCACGTCGCCGTTCCTAGCGTCGCCGCTCAGCAACGCGCGCAACGATGCGCTGCCGCTCGCCCTAATGCTGGCCGGGCTTTTGCTGCACCTTGGGGCCGGCGGGCGGTTCTGGCGGCAAGCGGCAGCGGCGCTGCTGTTCGGCCTCGCGGTCGAAGCGAAGGTGTCCTACCTTTTCGGGTCGGCAGCGCTTGGCGTGCACGCGTTATTTGCCTTGCGTGAGCGGTTGCCGCCGGTTGTGTTGGGCACTCTGGCAGCCGCGCTGCCGGCCGTGCTGTGCTATGCTGCGGCGCCCGAGGCATTCCGCTTCGCGGTGCTCGACTTTCACCTGGTGGCGACGCCGGACTGGTATGTGCAGCAAGGGGCCGGTGCGTCGCTCACCGTCCCGGTGCGGCTGCGGTCCTTGCTGGGCTGGTAGGATCATGGGCGGCAACATAACGCTGCTGATCCTCGCGGTTGCGACGGCGGTGGCCGCTATCCTGCGGCGGTGCGGTTTTGCGGCGCCGGGCGGCCTGCTGGCGGGGCTGCTGGCCGGAGCGGTCGTGTTCGGTTTCCTGCCAAGTCCGGCGTGGCCGATGTATTATGCCGCGGTCCCGCCATTGTTGGCCTGCTGTATCGCGCACCTGCATCGCCTGGCGGCACGGCCTGACGATGCGCGCGCTATGCGTATTCTGCTCGGGACTGCGGCCCTGCCGCTCGTGCCGATGCTGGTGCAGGCTGCGCCGGATGTGGCCCACCTCGCCCAGCCTGGTCTGTGGGTTGGCATCCAAGCCCACCGGACGGCAATGGCAATTCAGGAAAAGTTGCGGCAGGCCGGTCAAGCGGGAGGCGAGGTTGCCACCTTATTCCCGCGATTAGTTCTGGATACCTCGCCAATGAGGCCCGAGTTCGCGACGGGTCCCTTCATGTTTCGTTCGGGCGATCTCTACTCCAAGGCTCAACTCGCGCGCCTGCACGCGTTGTCACCGGGCACGCTTGCCGAAGCGTTCGACCGCGATCCTCCCGCCGCGATCTACGCCGGGCTGTACCCGGACACGTGGAAGACGCCGAGGGACGCAGCCCTGATCCACTATGCCGAGGACCATGGCTGGCGCCTGGTCCGAGCCGACCCGGACGGTACCCGGCTATGGCTTCGCCCATAAATGCGGCCGAGCCCTACCTGCGATCAGTTGAGTCCTGCGGCTAGGAAATGCCCGTCCAGCGCAAAAGACAAACCGAGCCAGCCTAAACCCCCCGAAACACCGGCTTGCGCTTCTCCATGAAAGCAGTCCGCCCCTCGGTGTAGTCGGCGCTGTCGAAGCAGGCTGCGACGGCGTGGCCCACCGCTCCCATGTCGCGCTCGCCCGGGTCGCGCAGCGCCTGCTCCAGGATCAGCTTCATGCCCGAAACCGACAGCGGCGCGTTGCCGGCGATGCCGCGCGCCATCGCCGCCACCGTCTGCTCCAGCGCCGTCGCTGGCGCCACCTGGTTCACCAGGCCGATCCGCGCCGCCTCCTGCGCATCGATCCGCTCCCCGGTGAACAGCAGCGTGCGGGCGTGCGCCTGCCCCACCAGCGAGACCAGCCGGCGCACCATGTCGAACCCATAGGCGATACCGAGCTTGGCCGCGGGAATGCCGAACGCGCTGCCCTCGGCCGCGATGCGTATGTCCGCCTGCATGGCGATCCCCAGGCCGCCGCCCAGGCAGAACCCCTGGATGCGGGCGATCACCGGCTTGCTGAATGCTGCCAGCTTGGCCCGGCCGGCGCTCGTCAGCTTGTCATACTCCCGCTGCGCATCCGCGTTGCTGCGGCTTTTCTCGAACTGGCTGATGTCGGCGCCGGAGACGAACGCCTTGTCCCCCGCGCCGGTCAGCACGACCACGCGGACCGCCGGGTCCCGCTCCCAGGCGTCGAGGATGGCGGCTAGGCCGTCCCACATCTCGACCGACATGGCGTTACGTTTCTCGGGCTGATTGAAGGTGATCAGCCCCACGCCGTCCTGCACGGAGGCCAGCATCTTGCCCGACGCGTAGGCCGTGGCGCTCGAAGCTTGATCCATCGCTGCATCCCCCCGTGATGCTGCGACCCTATGTCCCGTCATTCCGGTTGACAATCGGGCCATCGGCCAAGCACCCTGCCGACACGCATGCAAAGGGCGATCGAGCCATGAGGCCTATCATCGCCATGCTGTTGTTGCTCGCGGCGATCCCTGCTGCGGCTCAGGACGCGGCAATGGCCCCGGTGGTGCACGAACCCTTGGACGCCGGGACCGCAACGCCCATCCTCGGGCGGCAGGTGCTGGACCAATCCGGAAAGACAGCCGGGCGCATCGTGGACGTGCTGGTGGACCAGGACGGGCAGACCCGCGCGGCGGTGGTCGACGTCGGCGGCTTCATGGGCCTGGGCCAGCGTCGCATCGCGGTCGCCTGGCGTGGCCTGCGCTTCAACCCGGCCGATGGCGGGATCACCCTGCTGATGCCCGCCGACCAGATCGGCGCCGCCCCCGAATACAAGCCCGCCGCCGCACCCGTCGTGCTGGCAAGTCCCCCGCCTCAGCCTTGACCCCATTCGGGCGAGACTGCGCGTGCTGACCGCCCGGTGCTCCCGCGGGCTCGACGCGCTGAACGCCCTGGTCGCCAGCAGCCAGACCGGGTTCGGCGCCTTCATCGCGGTCTATCTGACGGCCCAGGCCTGGACCCAGGCCGACATCGGCCAGGCGCTAAGCCTCGGCACGGTCGTCGCGATGCTCAGCCAGCTTCCGGCGGGCGCCCTGGTGGACGCCATGCGCAGCAAGCGGCTCGCGATCGCCATGGGCGGCATCGCCGTGGCGCTCAGTGCGCTGCTGTTCGCCGCCTCGTCCACCTGGCTCTCGGTGCTATGGGCGGAGGTGCTGCACGGCTTCGCGAGCTGCATGATTGGCCCGGCCATCGCGGCCGTCAGCCTCGAGCTGGTCGGGCGCAGCGGGCTCGGCGTACGGTTGGGCCGGAATGCGCGCTTCGCCTCGATCGGCAGCGCGGTCGCGGCGGTGATCCTAGGCGCGGTCGGCACCTATATCTCCGGCGCTGCGGTGTTCTGGGCCACCGCCGTGCTGATGGTGCTGGGCTTGCTGAGCCTGCAGACGCTGCCGCCGCCAAGGGCAGAGGCGCCCACCGCCCATGTCGCGGCCGAGACCCGGGGCCTGCCCGGCGCGATCTGGGCCTTGCTCGACCGGCGCCTGCTGATTTTCGCGGCATGCGTCGCGCTGTTCCATCTATCCAACGCCGCCATGCTGCCGCTCGTCGCGAACGAGGTCACGCGCAACACCGGCGCGTCGGCCAACCTGGTGATCGCGGCCTGCGTGGTGGGGCCGCAGGCGATCGTGGCCGGGCTGTCTCCCTTGGTGGGGCGGACGGCCGACGGCTGGGGGCGGCGGCCTGTGCTGTTGCTAGGCTTCGCTGCCCTGCCGCTTCGCGGCCTGCTGCTGTCGTTCGGCACGGATCCCGTCTTCGTCGTGGTGGTCCAGGCGCTGGATGGCGTCAGCGCCGCGGTGTTCGGCGTGTTGCTGCCGTTGGTTGCGGCGGACCTTACCCGCGGCACACGGCGCTTCAATCTCTGCATGGGGCTGCTCGGCCTTGCGGTCGGCGCCGGCGCCACGCTGAGCACGGCCATAGCGGGGTTGGTGGCGGACCGCTTCGGCAACGGGCCGGCGCTGCTGGTGCTCGCGGCCGTCGGTGCCGCGGCTGTGCTGGGGCTGCTGGCATTGCCGGAAACACGTGAAATGTCATCCGGCTCCGCCGTCACGGGAGCTTTCGGCGCCGATGCGCGTTGAGTCTGCTGCTGAACCACGGAGGACTACCCATGAAGAAACTTTTGATTGCCACTGGGACCGTTGCCCTCATGCTCGGCACCTTCTCGCCGGCCCAGGCGGCTGGATGCCTTAAGGGCGCCGCGGTTGGCGGCGTTGCTGGGCACGTTGCGGGCCATGGCGTGCTGGGTGCGGCTGCAGGCTGCGCTGTCGGCCGCCATCAGGCCAACAAGTCGGCGCGTGAGGCGCAGCAGACCCCAGCGTCCACCAACGGCGCCTCGACCACGTCCCGCTAACAGAAAGGGGCCGTCGCCAGCCACCAGGGCTGGCGGCGGCTTGCCTCCGGTCCCCGGGTTCTGCATACACGGCGCATGTCGCCTTCCGCGCCAGGCTTGATGCCCTTCACGTCCGCCGAGGATGCGCGTGTCATTGGTGGGCCCCTGCTTCGCATGCATCGCGCAGCCTTAGGACGAGATCCGGATGCAGCGGGCCTCACGGCGCTGGTCGCAGCGCGGCGTAAGGGGGCTGATTTACTTGATCTCGCGCGGGTGCTGAGCGGAACTGGTGAGTTCGCCGCCATGCATGGTCCAGGTAATTCGGAAACTCCTGCTGACTCCGTCTTCGCCGCCCGGGTCGCCCAGCAGGCCTTTGGACCCGACGGCGATCCTGCTGCAGCCTCGCTGGGTGCCGCGATGGAGGGGCTGGGGCGTGCTGAGGTTCTGGCCGGCATCGCCCAGTCTACCCCAGTTCGCGCACGCTCCCCTTTGCTGCCGGGCCTGTTTCCCGACATACCGCCTGATGATCCCGTCGCCTACGCGTTTTGGATTGCTGCCCATGATATCATGCCGCCGAACGCCGCATCCCGCATCGTCCCGCTGACGGGCCCACGGGTCAGCCTTATCATGCGGGCAGGAGATAGCGAGGTCGAGGCGGCGCTGCGGTCCGCCGCATCCCTGCAGGCGCAAGTTCACGAAGACTGGCAGTTATGCCTCGCATGCCAACTGCGCTCGCCCTGGCCGCGGCGCGCCATTACCGCGCTGGCCGGGGCTGATCCGCGGATTGTCTTGATCGATGTACCACCCACGACGCCGGCTGTCGACACGCTGAACCATGCCCTTGCAGCCCGCGCCGGCGCCATCGTCGGCCTGCTCGAACCCGGCGATACGCTGCCGCCCACCGCGCTGCACGAGGCGCTGCTGGCGTTCGATCCGAATGTCATGCTGGTCTTTACCGACGAGGACCAGGCCGACCCCGCCGGCTATCGCACCGCCCCGCGGTTCAAGCCGGATTATAGCGCAGACGCCATGCAGGCCGCCGACGTGATCGGCCAACTGGCGCTTTATCGAACCGAGCTGATCGAGGCAATCGGCGGTCTGCGCTCGGAAGCGGCTTACGACCTTGCCCGCCGCGCCAGCTCGCTCGCCGGCGCCCGCCGCATCCGTCACGTGCCAGCCATGCTGTATCACCGTGCCACCCCGCCACAGCCTGGCCCGGCTGCTGCCTTCCCGTCCGCGCCAGCCGATCCGCTGCCGCTTGTCACGGTCATCCTGCCCACGCGCGACCGTGCCGACCTATTGGCCACCAGCGCATGGGGCGTGCTGCGCGGCACCGACTATTCGGCACTAGAGCTGATTGTCGTCGACAACGGGAGCACCGATCCGGCTGCGCTGGCGCTGCTGACCGAGATCGGCGCCGATCCGCGTGCTGAGGTGCTGCCGTTCCCCGGCGCTTTCAACTTCCCAGCGATGAACAACGCTGCCGCCCGCCGGGCCAGGGGCCAGGTCCTGCTGCTGCTGAACAACGATGTTGAACTGATCGACCCTGGCTGGCTGCGCGCGATGGTCGCCCACGCCATACGCCCGGATGTCGGCGCCGTGGGGGCGCGGCTGCTGTATCGCGACGGCAGCCTGCAGCATGGCGGCATGGCGCTGGGACCAGCCGGGCGTGCGACGCACCTGCTGCGGGGCGCGCCGCGGGATGCGCCGGGCTACTTGGGCCAACTGGCCTCGGTGCGGGATTTGTCGGCCGTGACCGCAGCGTGCCTCGCCATACGCGCCGACGTCTGGGCGCAGGTGGGCGGCATGAACGAGCGCCTGCCCGTCGCCTGGAACGACGTGGACCTGTGCCAGCGCATCCGTGCGGCCGGCCTTCGGGTGATCTGGACGCCACACGCGGTGCTGCTGCACTTGGAGGGCGAAACCCGTGGGGAGGACGCGGCCGATCCGGCCCGGCAGGCGCGGTTCCTGGCGGACCAGGCGCTGTATCGGGAAATCTGGGGAAGCGCCGCCGATATGGATCCGTTCCTCAATCCAAACCTGATCGCCGGCGACCATCAGCTTGTGTTGGCGCCGCCACGCCGGGCACGCCCATGGCAATAGCGTCCGTCCGCCTGGGCCGGGATGGTTGCCAGCCCCGGCCAAATCTGATTTCAGTCCCCATGCGCCTACAAGCGGGACGCCGACAAACGGGGCGCCGACAAACGCCGAGCTCTCGAATTGGAACCGGGTCCTGGATCAACGCCTGACCGATACGCCGGAGTCCGACCTGGTCACGGCCAATACGCTTGCGGTGCTGCGCGATCCCGCGCTCGATCCCTTGTTCCTGCGCCCGGCGATCGTCGGCGTCGCCAGCACCTGGTATGGCCATGTCCCGTTCGCCAACTGGATCGTCGCCGCCTGCCGCCCGCGCCTCATTGTCGAGCTCGGCACCCATAATGGCGTGTCCTACGCGGCATTCTGCGAGGCCGTCGCCCGCTACGGCGTCGATGCCCGCTGCTACGCCGTCGACACCTGGGAGGGCGACGAGCACGCTGGCTTCTACGGGGATCAGGTGCTCGGAGCGCTCAAGCGCTTCCATGACCCGCGCTACGCCGGGTTCTCCGAGCTGCTGCGCTGCACGTTCGAGCAGGCGCTGCCGCACTTCGCCGATGGCTCGATCGACCTGCTGCACATCGACGGCCTCCATACCTACGACGCCGTGCGCGGGGATTTCGAGGCCTGGCGCCCCAAGCTGTCCGATCGCGCCGTTGTGCTGTTCCACGACACCAACGAGCGCCGGGGCGATTTCGGCGTCTGGCGCCTGTGGCGGGAGCTGCAGGCCGAGTATCCCGCCTTCGAGTTCCTGCACAGCCACGGCCTCGGCGTGCTGGCCGTGGGACCCGATGCACCGGCGGACGTGCTGGCGCTATGTTGCCTTGGTCCCGCGCAATACACGGTCCGTCAGCGCTTTGCCCTATTGGGCGAGCGCTGGATGGACCATTTCGAGCAGGTCCAGGCCATCGCTGCGCAACAGCGGGCGGAGGCGCGCAATGCCGGCTATGCGAACGAGGTCTTGGCGCTGCGGGGCGCGCAGGAGGCGGCAGTACTCCATGAGGCCGAGGTGGCGCGGCTGACCGGGCAGCTCGCCGCCGCAGAGGCGCTGCGCCAGGAGATCACCGAAACCCGCGCCGAGCTGGAAGATTCCTGGTCCTACGAGGCTGCGCTCAAGGCCCAGCTTGCGCAGCGCGAGGCGCATACTGCGGAGCTGCTTACGATGCTGGGCGCCCGTGCCGAGGATTGGGAGCGGGTGCATCACGTGCTCGCAGGCCGTGATGCCGAGCTGGCCGAGACGCGCGCTGCGCTCGCGCGGGCGGAGGCGCTGCAGGCTGCGACCTACCGATCCGCATCCTGGCGATTTGCTGCCCCGGTGCGCATGGTGGGCCGTTACGCACCCTGGTTCCGGCGCGGGCTGCGTTTGGTTGGCATGGCGATGTCGGGGGAGCTTGCGGCCCACCGCCGCCTGCGGGCCCGGCGGGCGGACGAGGTCGCCGCCGTGCGCACCTCCCCGTTGTTCGATGCCAAGTTCTATCTGGCGAACCATCCCCAGCTTGCTGCGGCCCGGCAGGACCCGGCGGCGCATCTCGTCTGGGTCGGCGGGCCGTCCGGTGCCATGCCGAACCCCTATTTCGATACGGCCTGGTATCTCGCCCGCAACCCCGACGTGGCGGCCAGCGGGGAGAACCCTCTGCTGCACTGGGTCCGGGAGGGCGCGGCACGGGGCCTCGATCCGAACCCGTTCCTGGATGTGAAGTGGTACGCTGCGCACTATCCGGACGTTGCCGGGGAGAATGCATTGGTGCACTGGATGCGGGTCGGCCGCGCTGCCGGGCGCGACCCGAACCCGATGCTGGATGCCCGCGCCTTCGCGTTGGAATACGGCGACGGTCCGGGCTTCGATCCGCTGCTGCATTGGTGGCGTCATGGCGTAAGCGCCGGGCTGAATCCGCATCCGCTGTTCGACGCCACGTGGTATTGCGCGCAGCATGGGCTGCAGGCCGGCGCCGATCCCTTGGCGCATTGGCTGGATGTTGGCCGCACTGCAGGCCTGAGGGTATCGGCACTCGACCAATCCGGAGGCTCCGCGCCGCCGGCAGTGGCGTTCGCCGCCGAACCCGCGCCCGACGTCTCGATCGTCATACCGGTCTATGGCCACTACGCCGACACGCTGCGCTGCCTGCAGGCCGTCATGCTGCACAGCGGCGCGATCCGCTATGAGGTGATCGTCGCGGACGACAGGCCGGCCGGCCGCATCGCCCCGTTGCTGGGCGAGCGCGTGCCGGGCCTGCGCATCATCGAGAACGCCGAGAACCTCGGCTTCCTGCGCAGTTGCAACAACGCGGCGCGGTCGGCGCTCGGCCGGCATATCGTCTTCCTGAACAACGACACGACGGTGCAGCCGGATTGGCTGGCGCCGTTGGTGAGGCTGGCGGACGCGGACCCGCTGGTGGGCCTGGTCGGCTGCAAGTTGTTGAACCCGGACAGCACGGTACAGGAGGCCGGAGGCGCCGTGCTGCGGGATGGCTGGGGCCTGCCATATGGCGCCGGGCACGACCCGGCGGCCCCCAAGCTCAACTTCGTCCGCGACGTGGACGTGGCGATCGGCGCCTGCATCCTAGTCCGACGGGAGGCGTTCGAGCAGGCGGGCGGCTTCGACGACCGCTATGCGCCCGCCTTCTACGAGGAGTTCGACCTCGCCTTCGAGCTGCGCAGCCGCGGCTGGCGGGTGGTTTACCAACCCGCCAGCGCCGTGGTGCACCACGGCAGCAACTCGTATGGCACAGAGGCGCGGGACCGGCACAGCCAGGCAAACCACGCTAAGTTCTGCACGAAGTGGGCGCGCACTTTGCTGGGCCAGCCGTTGCCGAATGCGCCGGAGCTGCACATCCGCAGCCGCCCGGCCCCGGCCGGCATCGCACTGGTCATTGACGATCGCGTGCCGGAGTGGGATCGCAACGCTGGCGGCGTCACGCTCAACCAATACCTGCACCTGCTCCAGAGAATGGGATGTAGGGTTGTGTTCTGCCCGGCCTATGATGCGACACCGACCCAGCCCTACACGGCCATCCTGCAGCAGGACGGCATCGAGGTGCTGCACGCGCCCGAGACGCTCGAGCGTTGGCTGAAGGCCAATGGCCGCCAGCTCGACCTGGTCTGGACCGCGCGGCCCGACGTGTCCGGCCCCATCCTCGACCTGATCCGGGCGGAGACCCGGGCGCCCATCCTGTATTACACGCACGACCTGCATCACCTGCGCGAGCGCCGCCGATGGGAGCTGGAGGGCGACCCGCGCGCGCTCGCCGAGAGCAAGCGGCTGAAGCGGGTCGAGGATCGCATCTTCGCCCGAGTGGACCACGTGATGACGCCGAGCGCGGACGAGGCGACGGTAATCCGCGCCGACGTGCCCGCGGCCAAGGTGCACGTGATCCCGCCCTACCTCGTGCCCGCCACGCCTTTGGCCCAAGCGGGTCCAGACTTCGCGGGCCGTGACGCACTGATCTTCGTCGGCGGCTACAATCATGCGCCGAACGTCGACGCCGCAGTCTGGCTGGTGCGGGACATCATGCCGTTGGTTTGGGCCGCGCTGCCGGACGTGCCGCTGCTGTTGGTCGGCAACGCCCCGCCGCTGGCGGTCTTGGACCTGGCTGGCCGGCGTGTCACCGTAACCGGCTTTGTGCCTGATGTCGCGCCGCTCTATGCGCGGTCCCGGCTATCGGTGAGCCCGCTGCGCTATGGCGCTGGCGTGAAAGGCAAGATCGTCGCTAGTCTGCAGGAGGGTGTCCCGGTCATAACGACCCCGGTCGGCAACGAGGGGCTGGGCCTGATCCATGGCACCGAGGCCTGGGTGGCCGAGACCGCTGCCGATCTCGCCGCTGGCGTCATCGCCTTATACCGGGAACCCGCACGCTGCGCCACGATGGCTCAGGCGGCCCAGGCCGTGCTGCGCCGCGATTTCAGCGAGGATGCGGCCCGGGCGGCGCTGATGGGCGTGCTGGGCCAATGGACCTGCCGGGTCTGCGGACGGTCTGCTCCGGGACGCCCGGCCCGCTGCCCGCATTGCGACGCGGATGTCACGGCGCTCGGCCTGGCCAGCGCCATCCTGCAAGGGCTGCCGTCCGGCAACGGGCGCAGCCTCGCCGACGCGCTGCCCCGCCTTTCCCGGCTCTCCATCAGAGTATGCGACGACGCACCGCCAGCGCTGGAGCAGCATCTGCGCCGCCGGTCGTCTGGCATTGAACTGGCTGACGGCTCGCTCGACCTGCTGGTCGGTGGTGCTGCGATCAGTCCCGCGCAGGCCGCCATGGCGCTGCGGCCTGGCGGCCGTTGGGTCCGTCCGGGCCGGGTTGCGGACGCAGGCGTGCTGATTGCGGCCGGGTTCGATGTGCTGGCCTATGAGGACAAGAGCCCGATCCTCGATCATGATGGCGAGGGTTACACCCTCGACGCCCGGCCGCGCGCATGACCGCTCATACGACTGGGGCCCGCCCGTCCGTCCTGGTGGACCTGCGCCCGTGCTACGAGGGCTTCGCGGGCATTCCGCAAGAAACCCGCCTGCTGTTCCAGATGTTCTCCGAGATGAAGCTGGGGCGGCTGGGCGGGCTCGCGTCCGGCATCCATTTCGCCGGCCCGCCGCGAAGGCGCGGCACCAAGGCCCAGACGCCGTTCGACCGCACCCTGGAGCAGGCCCGAATCCTGATCAGCCAGGACACCAAGCGCCACCATGCCCCGCCCGGCCTGTCGTTCCTGCTGCCCGGCCCGATCCGCCGGCGCATGCACCATGTCACCACTTTCCTCAGCCTGGCGCAGCGGGAGGAACAGCTCGACCTCGGCATCAATCCCGCCCTGTTCGAAGATTATCTGTGGATGAAGCTGTTCGACAACACGCTGCCGCCGTCCGAGCGCGGCCTGCTGGCCCGCGCCGAGTTCTTCGCGACGGCGCTCGGGCACGAGAACGCCCGCAGCCTGTCGCTGCTGCCGCTGCCGTTCCAGCGACGGCTCAATACCAGCGGCTGGGATGTGTTCTTCGCCGCTACGGTGTCGCCCTACCGCGTGACGCCGGGCACCCGATTCATGGTGCGCTACTACGACGCGCTGCCGCTGCTCAGCCCGCATACCATCGGCGAGCCCTGGCCGCATACCAACAGCCATGCCCGCATGCTGAAGCGCAACATGGACCAAGGCGCGCACTTCTATTGCGACAGCGAGCCGGTGCGGGAGGACGTGCTGCAGCTTTTTCCCCACAACGAGCGGCGCGTGCACACCATCCCGGCGCTGGTCGCCCCCGAATACCGGCCGGACGTGCGGGCGGACAGCGAGCTGCGTACCATCCTGCGACGCCGGGCCAGCACAGTCACAGCGCCAGCAGGGGGCCGCAGGGAGCCGCCCGACGCGCCGCTGCCGAAGCTCATCATTGCCGTATCGACGCTCGAACCGCGCAAGAACTACCTGCGCCTGTTCCGCGGTTTCGAGATTGCCCGCCGCATGACCAAGGCGCCGATGCAGCTGCTGATCGTCGCCAACCCCGGCTGGCGCTCCGATGCCGAGCTGGCCGAACTGAAGCTGCTGGTGCGTGAGGGCGCCTATCACGTCTCCGGCGTGCCGCTCGCGGAGCTTCGGGTGCTGTATTCGATGGCGCATCTGGTCGTCGCTCCCAGCCGCGCGGAGGGGTTCGACTACAGCGGCGTCGAGGGCATGGCATGCGGCACGCCGCTGGTCGCGAGCGGCATCCCGGTGCACCGCTGGGTCTATGGCGACGCTGCCGAGTATTTCGATCCCTATGATGACGAAGAGCTGGCCACCATCCTAGCTCGGCTTGCCGAGCTGCCGCGCGAGACAGGCGTTTTAGCCGAGATGCGGGAACGTGGATTGCGCCAGGCCGCCCTCTACCAATCCCCAGCCCTGTCTCCCCGGTGGGAGCAGGCTATGCAGTCGATGGTTGCCGCGCCAACGAACACCCAATTGCCGCCTGCATGATCCTGACCCTACAGCCTGCCGTGCTGTCCTGGCACCTGGCCAAGGCTCCGGCGTTGGGATGAAAGCCTGGACTTGCGCGGTCCACTCTACCGATCAGCGGCCCAGCAAGCGCGCCAGCAGCCCAGCCGGGGCCGGCTTCGGTATCGCTTTCGCAATAAGGCCGGGCCAATCGGAATAGTTGATCCGATGCTCCTCCTCGGCGGTTAGCGGCGGCAGCGGCTGGTCGCGGCGACGGCCAACGACGGCCGTATGGTAGTTCGGCAACACGCCGCTCCGTGTCAGCATCTGTTCGACCAGGATGATCAGCCTGGCGATCGTCTGGTCCTTGGGATCGGCCCAGTCGAAATTCGGCAGGATGCCGGTAAAGAACGGCCGCATGATCGTGCCGCCGTAGTCCTGCCGGTGGATCACGTCGAACCACTGATAGGTCAATGGCAGGATGCGCGACGCGTGCACACCCTCGCTGGGGTCGTGCCCCATCATGAACTCGAGCGACGGGCGCGGCACCATGGTGCGGGTGTGATTGGCCAGCACGTCCCAGCGGAATTTGGGGGCGAGGCAGTCGTTCACCTCGTCCATGATCGCCAGCACCTCGGGCTCATACATGTGGTGGTCGGGGCCGATATACTCGTCGAACCATAGCAGGCCGCCGGGCTTCAGCACCCGGTGCATCAGGGCATACATCTCCTCGATCTTGCCGAAATGGTGGATCGCCGCCTGCACGAACACGGCGTCGTATCCGGCCGTCGGCAGGTTCTCCGTCAGCACGTCGCCGCAGCGCAGGTCGAGCTTGCCGGCATAGTCCTTGTCCGCCACCCGCGCTCGCGCCGCTTCGATGGCGGTGCGGGACATTTCGTAGGCCGTGACATGCTGGGCATAGCCGTTGGCGACCAGATACTCCTCCAGGAACGCCATGCCGGACCCGATGGCCAGGACGCGGGCCGGCGCCGGATTGAAGAACTGCTTGGCAATGCTGTCGACCGACCAGCCGTCGAGCGACCCGGTCAGGGGCTTGGCGATGGCGTACTGATACAGGAACTTGTGCTGGGTGTAGTCGATCGGGTCGCCCTCGATGACCTCTTTCGACCCGACATGCTCGCCCTTCTCGTAGCGCTCGTCCCAGATCGAGGTCGCGTCGACCGTCGGCTTGTCGGTATCCATGCATAATTCCTGTAAAGCTCGCAGATCCTGTTGAACTCAGCGTCCGTGCACCATCAAGCCCGGTGGCAGGGTGGACAGCAAGGTCTCGAAATACGGGATCGTCCGCTTCAGGCCCTCGTCGAGCGAAACGGCAGGTTCCCAGCCGAGTTTCGCCTTCGCCTGTTCGATGTCAGGCCGGCGCTGCTTGGGGTCGTCCTCGGGCAGCGGCCGGTGGATGATGCGGGACTGCGATCCCGTCAGGTCGATTATCTTCTGCGCCAGCTCCAGGATGGTGAACTCCCCGGGGTTGCCGAGGTTCACCGGCCCGGCGATCTCGGGCGGGCTGTCCATCAGCTTGATGAAGCCGTCGATCAAGTCGTCGACATAGCAGAACGACCGCGTCTGCTGGCCCTCGCCGAACACGGTGATGTCCTGGTTGCTCAGCGCCTGGACGATGAAGCTCGACACCACGCGGCCGTCACGCGGATGGGTGCGGGGACCATAGGTGTTGAAGATGCGCGCCACCTTGATCTGCAGCCGGTGTTGGCGGCGATAGTCGAAGAACAGCGTCTCCGCGCAGCGCTTGCCCTCGTCGTAGCATGATCGCGAGCCGATCGGGTTGACGTTGCCCCAATAGGCCTCGGGCTGCGGATGTACCGTCGGGTCGCCGTAGACCTCGCTGGTCGAGGCCTGAAAGATCTTGGCGCCGGTCCGCTTCGCCAAGCCCAGCATGTTGATCGCGCCGATCACGCTGGTCTTGGTTGTCTGCACCGGGTCGCGTTGGTAGTGGATCGGCGACGCCGGGCAGGCGAGGTTGTAGATCTCGTCGACCTCAACGAAGAGCGGGAAGGTCACGTCATGCCGCATGAGCTCGAAGTTTCGGTCATCGTGCAGGTGCGCGATATTGCGCGGCGTTCCGGTGAAGAAGTTGTCCAAGCATAATACGTGGCATCCGGCCTGCAGCAGGCGTTCGCAAAGGTGGGAGCCCAGGAATCCGGCGCCCCCGGTTACGAGGACTCGACGTTCAAGGTGCAATGAACCCCTCCTGATTCTAATGAATGATAGTTACAGCGGCGCGATGCTGCGGTAAACCGCCTTCGGAGATCGTCGTTCCTCTAGTCCGCAAGCGGCCAGCGTGGCATGTTGCGCTGTGCCAACGATGGCGCAAGTGGGCGATAGCACAAGCGGGAGGCAGGGGTTTGCGCATTGCGATGATCGGCGGCGGCTATGTGGGGCTGGTGTCCGGTGCCTGTTTCGCCGACCTGGGCGTCGAGGTCGCCATCGTGGAGTCGGACGCGGCAAAGCTCGCCGCCTTGGCCGAGGGCCGCATTCCCATCTACGAACCCGGCCTTGACCGCTTGGTGGCCGAGAACGTCGCCGCCGGCCGCCTCAGCTTCGGCAACGACATCTCGGCGGCCGTGGCGGGTGCCGAGGCCGTGTTCATCGCCGTCGGCACGCCCACACGGCGCGGCGACGGCCATGCCGACGTGTCCTATGTCAACGCGGCAGCCGAGCAGGTCGCCCGGGCGCTGACCGGCTATGCCGTCGTCGTCACCAAATCGACCGTCCCCGTCGGCACCGGGCGGCGCATCGCCGAGATCATGCAGCGCGCCCGCCCGGAGCTCGACGTCGACGTCGCGAGCAACCCCGAGTTCCTGCGCGAGGGCAGCGCCATCGGCGACTTCATGCGCCCCGACCGCATCGTGATCGGCACTGATAGCGAGCGTGCGCGGGAGGTGCTGCGTCGGCTGTATCGCCCGCTGTATCTGATCGAGGCGCCGATCGTGTTCACCAGCCTGGAGACGGCGGAGCTGACTAAATACGCTGCCAACTCCTTCCTGGCGATGAAGGTGACATTCATCAACGAGATGGCCGACCTGTGCGAGAAGGTCGGCGCCGACGTGCACGACATCGCGCGCGGCATCGGGCTCGATGGCCGGATCGGGCGCAAGTTCCTGCATCCGGGCCCGGGCTTTGGCGGCAGTTGCTTTCCCAAGGACACGTTGGCCCTGATGCGCATCGCCCAGGACTGGGGAGCGCCGTCCCGCCTGGTGGAGGCGACCGTCGCGGTGAACGACGCGCGGAAGTCCGGCATGGCGGCGCGGGTGATCCAGGCCTGCGGCGGCTCGGTGCACGGCAAAACCGTCGCCGTGCTCGGCTTGACGTTCAAGCCCGAAACGGACGACATGCGCGACGCGCCCAGCGTGCCGATCATCAACCGCCTGGCAGAGGAGGGCGCGGCCATCCGGGCGTTCGACCCGGTCGGCATGGCCCATGCCGGGCCAATGCTGCCGGGCAGCGTCACATACTGCACCGATGCCTACGACGCCGTGACGGGCGCGGACGTGCTGGTGCTGGTGACCGAATGGAACGAGTTCAGGGCGTTGGCTCCGGCTCGGCTGCGCGAGGCGATGCGCGGCCGGCTGATCATGGACCTGCGCAACGTGTTCGACCCCGTCGCCTTTGCCGCGGCCGGGCTCGAGTATCGTGGGATTGGGCGGGTGGCGCCCAAGGCTGGGCCGTAGAGCTGGCCGTGTTGGGCACTATCGCAAAGCGAATATGGTGCGAAACCGACATAACTGTTATTTAACCAAAACCGCCCACAGTGGGAGCACCGCAAGAGGGGGAACGCATTGGGCGCCGACGTTAGTGTGATCGTCCCGGCTTACAATGCCCAGGCGACGCTCGCCGCTGCGCTGCGGAGCGCCCTTCAGCAATCCCTGATCCCGCTCGAAGTTTTGGTGGTGGACGATGGTTCCGCAGACGGCACGGCGGCCGTCGCGGAGACATTTGGTTCAAAGGTCCGGCTGATCCGTCAGCCGAACGGCGGGCCGGGCTCCGCGCGCAACACCGGGATCCGCGCCGCACGCGGCAACTGGATCGGCCTGCTGGACGCCGATGACACCTGGCTGCCGACTAAGCTCGAGCGTCAGCTCGCGCTCGATGACGACGCCCGCATCGGCATCATCGCCTGCCTATCCGACAAGCCTGGCCAGGCTTGCCCGCCCGAGATCGGCTTCGACCAGCTCTGGAACAACAACCTCTTGGTCAACAGCACGGTGCTGCTGCGCCGCGCCGCGTGGGAGGCCGCCGGCAGTTACGACGAGGCCCGCGCCTTGATCTCGGTCGAGGACTATAACCTCTGGCTCCGCATCGCTGCCGCCAACTGGCGCATCCTGACCCAGCAGGAAGTGCTGGCGCGCTACACACGCGGCGTCGGCATCAGCAGCAACACCCATCGCCTGCTCGCGGCCTCGCTCTATAACCTCGACCAGCTCGAACGCGTGCTGAAACTTCCCGCGGCCAAGGTGCAGGCTCGGCGCATCGCGGCGCTCGATCATTTTGCCAGCGCTGCGCTGCACGAGCGCGATGTGGCGCTGGCGCGGAAGCTGGGGTTGCGCGTTGCCCGGACGGATCCGACGCCGGGTCGGCTAGCGCGCCTTGCCCTGTCCTACGTGCCCAGCCCGATGCTGGACGTCAAGCGGCGGATCAGCCAGACGCTTGGCAAGCCCGGGCCGCCCCGGATGTTCGGCCAGCCGGTGGTGCCCGTCGAACTCGGGTTGCAGCGGCCCGTGCTGCTCGTGATCATCGACGCCGAAGAAGAGTTCGACTGGGCCGTCGTGCCGCCCGTCACCAGCGGGGTCCAGGCCATGCGCCATCAGGTGATGGCCCAGCGTATCTTTGAACGGTTCGGCTGCGTGCCCACCTACGCCGTCGATTACCCCGTGGCCGCGCAGCGCGACGGCTTCGCGCCTCTGCTGGAGTTCTTGCAATCCGGCGCCTGCGGGATTGGGACGCAGCTCCATCCCTGGCTCAATCCTCCCATCGAGGAGGAACTCGGCGAGCGCAACTCGTATCCTGGCAACCTGCCCAAGGTGCTGGAAGCGGCGAAGCTCCGGGTGCTGACCGACGTGATCGAGGCCAACCTGGGCGTCCGCCCCACGCTGTATCGGTCCGGCCGCTATGGACTCGGACCTAAGAGCCTGTTGCGAGATTGCCGGCGTACGGGTGATTGACGGGTGGGAGTAGTGCGGAATGAGGCGTGAGGCCGCGTTATGCGGCTCTGTGCATCCTTTTCGCGGCTCGTTCTGTGGCTTTTTC
>JAABVA010001630.1_pt1 | contig 23672 bp, 30 predicted proteins | sample 5560331 | NCBI WGS metagenome assembly JAABVA01 (sample SAMN12812661, study PRJNA571458) | rock metagenome | isolation source: Antarctica rocks | place: Antarctica: Victoria Land, Mt New Zealand sud | collected 2016-01-07
TCAGAAGCATGATACGTTGTATTTATTCTATTCGACCGCAGTCTGTCCGGTGGTTCTTCTCACCAAAGCAACTACAATCAACCAATCATCCCACCATACATACGACTTGGCGAGTCTTTGGGCATAAAATCGTAATAGAACCGCCATCGTGGCGAACATCGTGACTGGGATGCATGATGCGTAAAGGCTCCTTGTCTGAGTATCGTATGCACCTGACGGAAGCTCATCGCTTGGCGCCCCAACCGGCTTTTCTTCTTCTTCTGCAGTTGAATCTCCACCACGCTAGGCTGGAAAGTGATTATCGTATACGCACAGAAGGAAAGGATAAGAAAGGAAAAAGAAGGGCAAATAGAACGACACTGGGCAGAGATGGTGTTTTGGAGAGATCGGAACATGCATGTCATGCTGCTGCTAATGCAAGATTAAGGTCTGACTGACGATTTAGAGCATATGATAAAACTTTTTAGACGACGCAGATCCTGACGATCTCGAAAGTACGAGGAAAGTACCACAGTTACCTTATGCGACGCTCAAAGCTACGTTTGTTTGTCATTGTGTCATTTTGTCATTGTGTCATTGTGTATTGGTGTATTGGTGTATTGTTATATTGGTGTATTGGTGTATCATCTTCACCTACCAAGACTATTAATTACCACGAGCAGCGGAATCAATCACATTAATGCATTATCTCCACCATGTTCTAGGTAGAGTGGGAGCTAATCGAGAGAAGAAAAGATAAAAAGGGGAGGGAGGTATCTTCCGTGATGTTACAATTACTGTCGCAAGGGGAAAGTTCCATCACCGACCAGGATGATATGGCATGAACTGGAGCGACGGATGACGGAAGCTTTAAGAATCGTACGGGATTATGGGATGACGTTTCCAGTTCCTTTGCTTGGTCGCCTACGGTACGGACGGTGCGAATCTGCAGACATGCTGCAGCCTAAGGCAGGGAGGTACTTTCAGCCTCAAGCAAAAGCCTGCAGGTTGTGTAAATTGCGTAGGTACATATTGTAGGTAGGTCATACTTTGTGGATGCAGAGAGTACATTAGGGCACGGGAGGGGAGGCACGGGAACGGCCTAAGGTACGGTACGCCACGATTATAAGGTACCTTAAGGTAGATGAGGCATAAAGTAGCGTGATACCTTGACGATACCTTACTTACCGAAGGCAGAGTACTCTCGAGCATGTTCTTGCCACGTATTGCGCCAGCGGCCAGTAGAAATCCATGTCTTTTCCACGGGGTACCTAAGATGCCTAGGTAAGGTACCTTGGCTATGTCCAGTAGCTGCTCGCTCCAAGGTACCGACCGACCTTGGGGTAACAGGTTTTTCAACCCTCAAAGCCGATGAATGATGAATCAACACACTACATACTCCTATCGACGCAATGGAATACAAAAAGACGATTATGTTTCCCCTTTGAGACATGTGCTACATAGGGTAGTAATACGCTATCCCTCTACAGTAAGAAATGTTCTTATGTCGAGCACTGATGGCTCACTAAGGGACTGTTATGTACTGCGGTACACGTGCTTCGAAGGCGGACAAAGATGATTGATGACTTTACCTTGATTTCTTGTATCCTCGGCTTTGAGGTGAGGATCCCGAAACGTCCAACAGAACCTGTGCCCCAGCTATGTATGTCCCCACCAGGGGCGAAGCTAACCCGGCAGTCGACAGTATCTCGCGATGACGCTGTGCCGCGGGACTATGAACGCTGGACTCTGATGAGTATTATTATTTATTCTTCTATTGGTGAATCTCTCTGTCTGTTGCTTGTCATCCCCCTCTTAACGCCCCGTCGTTCTCAAGCCCTGAGAATACAGGTTTTGTAGAAACGAACGCACATTATAATTTCACAAGTCCATCGTTCAACACACAGCTGTCGCCCCTAGATCAAGCGGCAGTGTACAACTGGTCACGTAGAATCCTAGTCTTCTCCCTTCCACAAGGGAGCAACAATGAAGAGATTGTGTCGATCCTCCGGGAGGGCATGCAAGCGACGGTCAACCAGTTACCCGACCTAGCCGGCAGCTGTACGCAGCCTCCACAACCGCGGAATGGCGAAAAGTAAGGCGGTCTCCGATACCATGACAAACGCGAAGCCCACCTGAGAGTCAGAGATCTTTCGGCAACGTATGAAATTGAGGAACTGCGAAAGAGCCAGTCCAGCCAGGAGAAATTGCTGCCCGAAGATCTCTGCCCCACACCGGCCTGGGACCACCCAGCCATGCGTCCACTGGAAATCTTCAGTGTGCAGGCATACTTCATCAAATCCGGGCTCTTCATTGTCATCTGCATCTACCACAGCATCGGCGACGGCGTGGGCCAGTTCCGCGTTACCGGAATGCTGGCAAATCAATGCCGGGCGATCGGTCAACGCAAGACCACGCCCCCCACCACCTCCTCGAACCTCAAACTCTCCTTTTCCCCTCAGCAATTCGACCGTTCCCGCCTCTTCCACGGCGTCCCCAGGGCCGATATGGCCACTCTCTCCTCCTACAGTGTCCTCCCCGAACCCTCCCCGAACCCTTGAGGGGCTATGCCCGACGGCAAACCCCTGGCAAGTGCCACCTTCTTGATCCGCAGATCTGCGCTCGCGGACCTCAAAGCCCTCGCCACCAGCCAAAAACCCTCCATGTCCACCACCGAACCCTACATCTCAACCCACGATGCCGTCTGCGCCCTCATCTGGCGGACCGTCATGGCCGCCCGCTTGAAGGTTGGTGCGATCGCACCATCCGACACCCCGACTTTTGGCATGCCGATCGATGGCCGCACGCAGCTTTTTCTGCCACTACCCGCCGACTTCCTGGGTAATTTGGCCGTCTGCTTCAAGATTGGCGAGTCTGTTCAAACCCTCGTTGCACCCGAACACCTCGGGGCAGCGGCTTTCCAGATCCGCGCAGGCGTTAAAAGCGTAGATGATACGTACCTGAAGGATTTTATCGCGCTCCTGAAGCAGGTGCCGGATGTTGGGCAGGTGTTCATCGATTGTCTGGAGAACATCAAGACGTCGGGACTGTTCCTGATGTCGTGGACGAAGTTTGACTATGCGGCGCTGAAATGGGGGGACAGGTTTGGCGATTGCGAGGTCATTAGGTTTGGGTATATGAATGGTATTGCCATCGTTTCCCCCCCGTTGAGAAATGAGGACTGGGAAGTTTCATTGACGCTGGAGGAAACGGCGATGAAGCTTTCAGAGAGGATGAGACTTGGAAACGGTTTGCAAGTGTAGAGTAAGTGGAATGAAAAGGATATGGGACAATCATGGGGAAAGGGGGGCTGTAACGATGCTTAAATGCTCAGGGTTTGGGCTGATGACCAACGAAAAGTTGGGGCCCCTTAAAACAGTGCGAAGACAAAAAGATATTGCAAGTGTTAAGATTATATGTATAGATATGTCTATACTTTAGACAGAAAAAATTGCATTAGGAATTAGATACTTCGTGTTTCTTGCAATCATGCATGAAAGGGGTTGATGTTACTGCGGAATACCGTACCACGTCGGTAGTTCTAGGGCTATAAATTGAGCCTCGGCATCGCGTTCGCGACAACCTCCACTGCAGATGAAATCGGCACGCCCTCAACTCTATTCATTCCAACTCTCTCCAATTGCTTAGAAGCTGCCACCATGGCTGTTGGGCGCTCTACGAACGCAATGCAGAATATCTATAAACAAGCTCGATCGCAAATGCCCTCTGTCATCTCAATCCCTCCGACATGGCTGAGATCCTATGAAGACTTCGTCACCAAGAACGCGAGCCAAGTCTCCCAGATAGAATCCGCTCTCCGGTCTTTGACGTACATAATACCCGGTTAGTCTCGTTGCTTCCCTAGGCCAGTCGATTTGGTTTCCTCTCGCAACTGGAACCACTCAAGCATTCACAGCTGACCCCCAACCAGGCCGTTTCCGCGAATCAGAACTCGCCTCCGAATCCCGTACGTCCCCTCCCTCCTCACGTTTCCCTCCAACTAACCAATTTTTCAGTTCACACCACCATCCAACTCCTCTCCCTCTACCACACCTCCCTCCTCCGCCAGCCCACACCCTTCCCATCCCCACACACGCGCTACACCTCCCACTATACCAGCACCTCCCGCCCCTACGCCCGCTCCGCCCTGCTGCTTCAAACAGTCCAGTACACCGAGCTGCTATGCGAAATGTTCGCCAAGCGGCGCGGCGGCGAGAAACTGCGCTGGCGGCTCGTCGTGATGCTAGAATGCCTAAAAGCAATCTGCCGGATCGTGATGCTGCGCGTAACAGGCATGCGAATGCTCGTCACCCCCGCATTACCAGAGCGCGGACCCCTCCCCCCCGACGAGAACGACGAGGCTCCAGACTCGCCAGACAAAGAGTGGAAGATGCCGCGGACCGGCTCCCCCCTCCCCCCCCTCCCCCCCACAAACTCCATCCCCGCCTTCCTCAACACCCGCGTCCTCAGCGCTTCCGACATCAAACCCCCCGCCTCCCTCCTCCGGCGCCTCGCAACCCCGCGCGCCCAGCTCGCGGAATACCTCTACATCCTGCGCCCCGTCATCTACGCCCTCGCCCTGCAGCGCTTCCAACACAACAAGCGGGATTGGAAACCTTGGGCGCTAGGGCTGGCAATCGAAGTCGGCGCGCGACAGCTGCAGAAGCGGGAGATGCAACGCCAGCCGTGGGCGGTGACGAGCTTAGAGCGGGAGGAGATGGCGCGGCGGCGGTGGGGGGCCGGGTGGTGGGCGATGCGGGGGGTGTTTTATGAAGATGTGACGAGGGGGTGGGTTTCGAGCGTGGCGGATCGGATGAGGGGCCGGTGGGGGCTGGATATGGTCGGGGCGGTGGTGGAGGATTATGCGTTTTTGTGGGATGAGTACTATTTCGCCACGGCGTCCATGTAGGCGGTGGGGGGTTGTTTCGGGGGGTATCAGTCCTATATTTCCAGCAATTTCGTCGTCGGTTTTACATATACGTTTTCCTTTAGTAGAAGTACCCTTCTATCACTTCGCCCTTCCAATCACCAACCAAGCCCCTCAATTGCAACCACATCCCACTCCACTCCACCACCTCAAACCCCTTCCCTCCCCCCTACTACCCCCACAAAAACCACCCAACTACCAACCCCCCCCCCCCACCCTACTTCCTCCCAAAAACCACCAACCCCCACACACACCCCACACGCCCATTCCAAACCCACCACCGACGCGTCTTTGAACGGAAACAAACAAATTTTTTTTTAAATGGGTTTGTTATAGGGAGGTCGTGACTATGCGCGTTCACTTTCCCGGGGGCAGAAAATCTTCGTTTTATATTATTGATGATAGTTGGTAGTAGCGGGGTTTGTTTGTTTGTTTCTTTGTTTGTTTGGGAGTGGTGGTGGTGGTGGTGGTGGTGGTTGGGTCTGAGCAGCGAGCAGGTGTTTGTGTGAGGTTCTTTTTTTAGTGCGTGTGAAAGAGGGTTGTTTGCGGTGCGAGGCCGTTGCTCGTAGGAGATTCTGTTGTTAGGGGTCGCGATTTGGAAGAATTGCTTGTTTGCTTACCATTTACCGTTCCTGCGGGGACAGTCATGGTTTTGTTGACGTCTCGGAAACTGAGATCATCACAGCGAAGGGCCATGTAGTGTGTATGGATGCCGAAAGGAAGATTTGTGCTGGTTATAACTAGAGGACCGAGTGGAAGATCAATCTGTGACGAATAAGTAGCATCGTTGACTGACAACCATCTGGATGTGTTCAATGGTCGACGACCTGATTGTTAGCCTTTCGCATTCCATAGTGGCCAGACCTTTTGCTGGATGATACTGTAATACAGTAAAGTCGTAATCGCATATGTTTCAATGTCGCGAATCTTTTCCGAGTTACCTGACCGATGTCTCTGTGGCTGCGTACAGCCTAATTTGACCCAACACATTCCTGTCTGCACATCGATATATCAGTCCTAGAAATCGATTGTTATAAGGTGTATGAGTCAAATAAGATGCTCAATATTAATCGAGGATGAAAATGGCAGAGTGGACGTCGTTATCCTTAGATAACCCCCTGTCTTTGACTTGGGCTGCTTGGTCTCGAGGAGACTGTTTGATGTTCTCGGGATCAATCAGCGTCGTACAGTAGATCGCTCTAACCGAATCGATGGATGAGAACCATCAGTCAGCAGGAGTGTAAACATTATTCTTGAAGTCGTAATCGACGTAAGCTACCGGCATAGACGAGATAGACGGCAAAGAGCGAAGACTTGGAATTCGAAGACTCGCTTGACCTTCAAATGACGACAACATTCAGAGTAGAATCAGCAAAAGCTTGGAAAGATTAAACGACTTCAGCCTCAGCAGAATAACGAATGTAGAATCCATGACTCGACTGTCGAGAAGTTGCTCGAGCGTGACAATCTCAGCGTCTCTTTCAATCGCCCATGCTGCAATAGCTTTCATTAAGCGCCCAGCAGTCAAAGCAAAGAGTATGAGGAAGATGATAGATCTCTAAGTAAGTTAGTTAGGCCTTGCTATATCAACTTGTCTGAAGAAGTTTCATGTTCGAAAAACGCCTGTTGTTAAGGTACTTACAAAGCGCGATGCAGAAAGCAGTCCTTCAGTGTAGGGTACTGATTCGACAGACTTGCCATCTGCCAACCGGGCAAGTATCCCAAGAAGAAAGAAAGAAATCGCTAGAATGGCAAGTGTGAGGTCGAAAGGTGATCAAGTATTGTCCACGAATCGCTTAGGGCACGTATGTATGTTGGAGATGTTGGCCATTTCAACTGATCCTGTTTCTGGTCCCGCACTCCTGAATCCTTATCATCAGGCTGTAGCATTGGCTCAACTACATAGCTCGGGTGGAGAAGTCAAAGTGTCTGGAGGCATCCTTCCGCTTCAACTCACATATCTCGCACACTCTGGAGTGTCGAAACTCAGTATTACAGTAGAAATAGCACAACGAGAACTGCCAAAGATCATTCTCCAGCGCCCAGCTTCCAGCGCCTCCTGGCAAGGTCGACAACCTCTAACATGGAGCTGCAGGCGCTGCACTGCGCCGCATGCCACATAGTTAGATGGACAGGGGGTAAAAGATTTAAAGGATGCTGCCCACGCATTACCACTATTGCCATTGTTATTTGCTGACCACGATGCTTTCACCATTGTCGAGTACCCAGCGATACTTTTGCTACCTGTTTAGATCTTGACTCCGTCGCAGATAATGCGCCATTGTTTTCTGCAGGTACCCGATGTCGTGCTACAGTTTGTCCTTGTCAACCTGAAAGAATCGAAGGAGACGCTACCGAGTAAGCGAGGGACTTCTTCGTCACCAAAACTCCACGGTATCACCTCTGAGGCTCTGCATATCAACATTTTACCCTAAATTCGAGTAATTTACTTTGTCGCTGGGAGACAGTAAGATGCTTTCCACGGATGTTGGATATTCGCGGTAAGACAATAGATTATTTAGACGAGAATAATAAACTTGGCGTTTGACAAGCCCCATCAATACCTATTAAATATAGATGCTGACCGCTCGAAAGATAATAGCATAATTGTTGATAAGTACAATTAATCAAAGGCAACCATTTCTAAGTTACACTTTCACAGATACAAAGCCTGCTATTTTATTACTACGCAGACGATCCGACACTGAATCTTCCATCGTCTTCCAACGCTCACATATACAACCATCTCAACCCTCATATACCATGCGTAGTGCTCTCGAGTCCATCAAGATCCTCCAACGATGCGAATCAATTCCAACCATGATATTACCCCAGGAATGATGGAGCATGTCTAGCGGCACATATTTGTTCTGCGTACTTCATCACGAACTAGCTCTCTGTACTCTGTTCGGGAAAATCTCTCTAACCTGGAGAGCTGTTGATGCTTCTGAGAGACTCGCTAGTATAGGGAGAAGTTAGAATCTCGGTCATTAAGTCGGCTTCGGATATTTTCAACTGTAGAGTTGAATATGTTTCGCATGACATTGGCGCTGTAGGCGATTTTCGCCTCTGACATATCAGCACCGCCATGACTTCCCGGCGACCTTGGGTGGATGAAGAAGGCGCCAAATCCCTCCGCAACAGGTGTTGAAAGTTGGTGGGGGCTCCCTCTCTAAAGAACGCCCTCAGCAGCTGGTCTCCCAAACCAACTCGCGAGCTCGCTTGTCTCCTTATTGTCACCACCATTCGGTGCGCTTGAGAAAAAGTCCGTTACCCTCATCCCCTGCTCATCATCATCCAGCATCGGCCAATCGACCTTAATGCTACTCCCCTTGGCCTCAAGCAGATCTCTCGCGGTACTCCAGCTAAACCGGCACTCATTGCCCCAGCCAAACACAGGGTTCATATGCCCTTTCAGCCAAGTAGTACACTTTGCATCAGAAGGATACCCAGAGCCCCAGCCTCGCGCGGAAACTTTGGGTTGTTCCTCGATTTGAGTGGGGGATGCAATGTAGGACTGATAGCAAACTTCTAGCGCAGCATCTCGTGTGACTTTGGCACAGACAGATGCCGCTGAAACGCAAGGATAGAGGGAGTCGGCCTTTTTAGCGACGGTGATGTGGGTTGTGGGGAAGATACGTTCTAATCTCTTCTGATAGACCGAGGGGCTGCCTATAGTATCAATATAGATCTCCTTGACGTTTATGCCTTTTGCGAAGACATCCTTGACTAGATCAATGGTAGCGTCCATGGCTTGAGCGTTCAGATTGTACGTCCCAGCTGGCTTGAGCATGCCGGAGGAAATGTCTCGAGCTGACATTACGCGGGTTGCCCAGCCGCAGTTTTGATACAGGTCTGTGCCAGACGTGCAGAGCTTTTGCATAAGGGATGAGCGGACTGCGGGGGTTAGGACTTTGGAGTCGTCGAAGTGGTGCGTTTCTGCAAGTAGAGATCGGTGAAGCGATAGAGGTAGGTAGAGTAGGCCGTATACCATTGGGCCTGGCGGTTGATTAGCGTTCTTTCCAATGAATATCCGAGACAAAATTACAAACCTAGTACAGGGCCTCTCCCGGCCTCGTCGACGCCTAATACACATTCTGTAGATAGGTCTTTTGCAATCTCTTCAGGCACAGCGGTATGATGGGTATAGGATGTTCCGGCGAACATTTCCTGTTTGTAGATTGAGGGCGCAATGAAAACATCTTCAGCAGGAGTTTCATGGGCAATCTCTTGGGAATCAATTCCATCCATACTTGAACTGTAGTACAATAGACGGCAATGGTAAGCCAAAGATAGTGTACCTACTCGTGGAGGATCACAACTTTAATACAAAGAGCAGAATGAGGGAGGATGCCTCATGGTGGTTGTGCAATGGGTGAGGGCCAACATAGGTCATCTGGTGGTGGTGGTGGTGGTAGGGCTATGTTCAATAGATGCAAGTTACTCAGGAACGTTTTTTAGGGAGACGCGCCTTTGGCGCGTTGCTGTTTTGCCAAGGTATCAAACTCCTAGCGTCAATGTTACGCTTTAGCCCTTTTTGGTTCCCTTGTTTTTGTCCATCAGTCCCGCAAGTCGCATCACAACATCGACGCGACAATATTTGGAAACAGTGGCCAACACCAGTAAGTATCCCAGAAGCCCAGGGACAGTGTTGGCATCTCTCACTTTGTTATACTGAGATCCACTCTCCTGGATTCAAAGCCCCCATCGCGCCTCTACGATTGTACACATGGCGTCTTCGAGAACGCCCCGCGTGAAGAAGAAGGAAGGGGATTTCTCGAACGTTGGAAAAGTGGGAAGGTGAGTACTGACTTGATTGCAGCAAACATCTTAAAATCATTAGATTAGGCCTGTAGTTCTTTGCTGACAATGTACAGGAAAACTGGGGCTATACTGAAGGATACTGGAATACGGGACGAATTTGGCTTAGAACCAATCGATGGCATATTCTCATCTCCGGAAAAGTCTCCCTTTAAGAGAAATGGCATACCGCATGATTCTACAGTCACAATGGATGAGACCATGGATTTTGGAGAAAGTAATGAAGCCTGAGAGCTGGCAACGACTTATTCCGTGAAAGAATCAATCGCTAACGCAATTTTTACTACTGCAGGTACTATACCAGAACCTACCGAAGTCTTAAATGGACACCGAAACATCAGGAGAGCCCTTCCCCCTCCGCGCTCTCGTTCACCCATAAAGACCCATCTCAATTCAGCCCCACGAAGATCATTAGGGCCAATGTCGTCGCCTTCTAAACCCATGAACAACGAAACTCCAACTCGTGCTGCATCTCATCCACCTAACAGGAAAATGCTCTTTGGTTCGAATAATCTACAGCCGAGTGTGGAGAGATCACCGCTGAAAGGTGGGTTGAAAAGAGTAAGCTTGGGCTCTGCGAAAAACAGAAGGAAGAGGCCGTTCGATTTAAGCTTAGAGGATGACGAAGAGGATGAGATCTTCAGTGTTATAAACGGGGCAGAGACAACAGATGGCCAAATGTATGACGATACAGCTCCACCAGGCATTGAAGACGACTCTCTTCAGATGACGCAAGCAGATGACGACCAGGAAGCAGCAGAAAATGACCACTTTGCGGAAGAGCAGGAGCAAGACCAAAGCGCTTCCATTGAGCCTGAGCCTGAGCCCGCGCCAGAGCCTGTTGCAAAATCCAAGAAACGAAGGGGCGGCCCTTCAAAAGTGGAGAAACTTGACATTGATGAATCTCAGCTCTCTGTTGCTCCAGAGAAACCAGTCCGGCGAAAAGGCCGACCACCAAAAAAGGCCAAGACTGAAGTGTATCAAGACGAAGAGGCTCAGGGTCAGCCAGAATCATCACGAGTAATGGAGCAAGCTACTCCTGTTAAAAAGCCAAAAGCCGCAAAGCCCGCTCCCTCTATGCGAGACCCGAACGCCAAGATGAAGGCTGCTCCGCGGACTAAAGAGAAACAACCACCAGTGAAGCCTATGCCACCACCGCCTCAGCGTGACGGGCGACCTCAACCACGAAGTCTACAAATTCTACGTAGCGAGACACCAGCGGATGATGAAGGTTCTCGTACAACACGGTTTGGACGGCACTCTGTAAAACCCTTGGCATTCTGGCGTGGCGAAAGATTCGTATATGGTGAAGGCCATATAGAAGGAAAAGAATTAACATTGCCTGCCATCAAGGAGATTATAAGGACTGAAGAGGTGGTTGTGCCAAGACCAAAACGGCCAGCTTATAGACGGCCCGGGCATCCACAAAGGCGGCAACTTGAAGATCTGGAAGAGGATGATGAAGAGCGAGAACCTTGGGAGACAGAAACAGGTATTGTTAGGGCACAAGTAATGCAATGGGATCCTACAACCGGTAGAGGAGACGAAGAAAGAATGGAAGAAGCTGGTACGTTTTCCTTCCCAGAATTCCCAATCCACCTAATTAATATTTCTCAGACGTCGCCTACGCCTCCGAAGCAATAGAAATGCGCGACATCAACGGTGCAGATTTCCGTTTCGCAAAGACGTTGACTCTCCCCTTTTTCGGCTCCGGTATAGTCGATCTACCGCCTGGAGGCGTCAAGAGAGTCAAGAATTCGAGGAAAATGCAAATGGTATTTTTTGTGTTTTATGGTAGGGTCACGGTGGATTTGGGATCGCCAATGCAGAATTTTAGTATCGGAAAGGGGGGGATGTGGCAGGTTCCGAGGGGTAAGTCTGTGTGTTTCTTTACTCGAGTCGTCATCTTTCAGTGCGCTACGTCTATGCCCTATCATTGACCTGTCGATTCTGTCTTCTGCCACACTTAAACTCTGAACTACGAAACAACCCTCCCACTCCCCCACACCACCCTCTCCGACTTCCGACTCGCCTCCTTTTCTTCTCTACTAAACCACAAAACTGACACACCCCTTCGCTTGACCTTACAGGAAACTTCTACTCCATCTCCAACAACTCCAAAACCAATCCCGCACGTATCTTCTTCGCCCAAGGATGCGAGGTCTCCGCTGAGCCTAGCGCTGATGAGAGTGCTGTTGCTTGAGGCGGAATTGCTGGATGAGGGGGAGGGGAAACGGAGGGAGAAAGGGGTGGGGATGGGAAACGGGGGATAGCGATGGTAGGGAAAGGGGACGGGAATGAGAGAGATGGTGTTGAGATTGAGACCGTGTGATTGGAGTGAAGGGGCGTAAACGTCCCTTGGCTTGATCAGGAAATTTCGATGCTTCAGGTGCTATCTTCGTGAATAATGACATTAGCACAGGTACAATCGTCAATGCTTGGTGCTAAAAGTTTCTTTTATTCCAGCGAGTAAGGGGCGGGAGGTATTTGCTTTCGAACCTCGACGTAGGAATAGCAGCAGCAGCTTTGGTCTCGATAATTCACTCACCTTTCGCCTCCAGTATTGAAACCACAGTGCTTGAACGTCATCTGCTCTCTGTTCTACCAATCCTGCTACTATCTCGTTAGAATACATGGTGTCAGTAATTGAGATTTGAGTCTCTTAAGCATAAGATTGTAAGATATTTCACATCTTTGCATCTTGATTTTTAATGACATGCGCTACCCCCGAAATCCCACCAAACAAAAAGCTGAGAAAATAAAGGAGCTATTTCATACTATGATCAGACTTCTAAAAAGGTCCTTGTGAGGAGGGTGAGAGTAAGGGATTGAAGTGGGAATTCTGGGTTGATGCAGCTTCTGCAAACTGACTGCTGCATGAAGAAATCTATTATTATCAACATCGTGACATTTCTTTGAATTTGCATCATCTGAATTCATGAAGTCATCGTAGTATCTAGTCTGTCAGTTGCTCGACGCTATAGAAGATTTGTTCAGTCGTCAGCAGAAGGTTTCAGATGAGCTGAGAGTATTCTATCGATTGCTCGCTGAATGATGAATATGAGGCTAGAATTCAGATGAGGGTGAGATTGCCAGACGGTAGGCATGACGATGAGGTCGACGGCGACGTGTATGTAGATAAATTAGGTAGCCAGGTAACTAGGTAGCTAGGTAGCTAGCTAGGTAGATAGAGCGTAGGTTGTTTGGGGCGAAGCTCGAAAGTCATACTGAATGAGCGGTGTGTTAGCAAGCTACATATACCTAAATGAAAGTAGATCCCGAAAGTGACGCTACCCGTAATGTGCGCTGAGAAGTTGCGCCCCCAAGACCTCCCGGGAGGAAAGGGAAAGGGAAGGGGAATGGCATGTAGAGATGGGGGTGAAAGGGGGTTTGTCTGGTGATTTTGTGGTTTTGGATAATTGGGGGATATCATGATATAGTTCTGGCATCTCATTCTTGTATAAACGAACCTCATATCGGCCTCCCTCTCCTTTCGTTTCACTCACCTCTCCTGTTGTATTAACAGTTTCTATAGTAGAGACATATCCCCTTACTATTCCGTGTTCAAATCTACTCAGTAAAAAATGATAACACCTCACGAGACAAGGAATAGAAACCTAGGAGATTTATTGGGGGGGTTGAGGGGAGGAGGAGGAGGAGGCGTGTAAAAGGCGTGTTTGATCAAGGCCAAAAACTTGCACAACCCCCCCCCTTTCATTCACATTACTACTTCCGACGAATCCAAGATAGGAAACACATGAAACTATATCGATAAAAAAAGTAACCGATTGCGCAGATAGGTAAGACGTGCGATGTAAAAAGCAGGTCTCAAATCACCAAATCCCTTTGCCTTTTCAATCCACCTCCCTCCTTGTCTCCTCTCCCCAACCAACCCCTTATCTATCTCCCACCAGTGAAACTTTTTTTCCACACATGTTGGCTTATACTGCTATTTGGTTTACAGGACATGCACGGATTGAAGGGACTTGCAGGGATAGAGGTGGGTTCTTGGTGGCTAGAATGTTGGGGGGGGTAATTGGTCGCAGAGACGTGGGATGGCCGAGGGATTTGGGGATTTCAGGACAGCTGGGAAGAGTGTGCGTTGTCGATGCGAAAGGACTCTCGAGTGCTAATGCAGCGGTGGAGGAAAGGAGGTAGGCGCGGATGGGGGTGGGGTTAGAGGATGGATGGGTGGGGTGAGATGGATACGTGGGGGTGTGGTAGGACAGGAATGGCCGGGGGGGGGGGAGGAGGTTTCAAGATATTGAAGGTGGAACACCGTTAGGGAGGGGAGTCATTTGGTGCAATTGGTGCATCAGGTGGGATGCCCTGATAAGAGGAAGGAGATCGTTATAAGAGTTACGAATGCTTGTGGTAAGGAGAACGTGGTTGTGAGATTTATGAGATAGCAGCTAATGAGGTGTAAGATTACATTTAGAAAAGAAGTTGCTAATTGGCCCCGAACCCGTTGTTCATGACGGACGAAAACCGTTTCTGGGAAACCATTGTTAATGGCGATGGGTATTGTTTCCTTCTTTCCCTGACAAGATCTCCATTCCTATCAATAGTATCAACATCTATTGTTCTAGTCTTCTAGTGGTCCAACGACATGAGATTCACGTTACAACCCATCCAGGGATAAGGTGCAAATTTAGGCCTTCGTCCATGGATCAAATGTTACTTTCAGGGATGTTTGATCGTACATAGAGCTTAAATCTTTAACAGTTATGACATTGCGCTGTGTCCTCTTGTCCTTGTCCTCGACTTTCTTCATTTCAGACTGATAATGAAGATTTGAAGTTGATCTCGTCATGCGATTATGACGCGTGTAGAGTCAGAAGACGACAGTGAGATTGTCATTCGGTTAAAAATCATAGTAACTTCGAGAGTTGCTTCATGATTTATATAAACCTGATCCATCAATTAAACATTTGATCCGTGAATGAAGGTCTTTATTCGCACCCTATCCATGGATGGGGAGCATGGTGTAATCGATCCATGAATTATCGTTTGATCCATGGATTTAAGGATTTTATCCATGGATGGGTACATCCACGGTTCGGGTGTATCATTAACGCTTCCTGCGCCTTACAAAACATCAAATTTGTGTCTGAACTTGCAGTTTCTTTAGCGACGACCCTTTCGGGGCTTACGAACGAACTGCGGTTTCTGTGAAACACCGTGGATAATACTCTTTTTCTTTGTCCTTCTGATTGTCGCCAAATCTCGTTTCCTGTCCTCTTCATCCCAGAACGCTGGGTCATATGCTCTGGTGGGCGCTTCTACTACCCCATCTCCTAATCTCTCATAGAATAGCAGATATGGAGAAAAGGGCGTTTTCGGCCTCAAGGCATCTTTGAGACGTACGGTCTTGACGTTGGAATCGTTCATTTCTTCCCAATGCCCACTGGGGCCCCTGGCTACCGTCATGTAGTGGCCGGATCCTAAAGAACCCCTGTGATTCACCACAGCTACGAGACGGTACTTCAAAGTCGATGGGCCGTCAATGAATGCCGAGAGGTCAAGACGTTCGGTGAAGGGTATGTGATCATGTACAACTCGCCCATTGTAACTCTTGTCATAGGAGAAGCGACGGATCTGCATGACTAAGATCTCAGGCGATGTGATAATTCGTTTCCGAACTTGTCGACCAGGTTTCACCGTGCAGGCGTTGCATGGACTACTAGGGTTAAAAGCATTTCCAAACATGCCCTCGCTTCGAAGGAGTTCGACCAAAGGAGCGGCGTTTTCGAAGGCAACGCCAATTGAGGGATTGGTAGCGAGGGTCGGTGATTGGTTGTTGCAGGCGGGACAGATCAAGGTATCAGATTGAGTGGTTTCGAAGAGAGCCCTAATAACAGCGGCGGCACTAACTTAGTTGTTAGGATATATGGAAAATCGAATCAAGCGAGCAACTTTACCAACCTTGGCAGTTCAGCTTGAAGAACATCGATAAGACGCAGGTATAGTTCATGAGCATCTTGTTCTCCGTCATCGGGCCAGCCAGCTTCAGAGGAATGTCAGTCCATATAACATGTATCTTGAATTCAGGTCGGAAAGAACTTGATCAGGGCTTACCGATGCCCAATATCTGGAAAACCTTCTTAACTGCTTTTTCGACGTTATCTTGATTACTGTGTGAATCCCAGTATGATGCGGATAGCGCTCTTAGCGTACACGCAACGCAAATCCCACGTCTTGCCGGAACGGCTGTACAGATCTTGTGCTCAAACTCAAGCCAGTTTACAAATTTCGGAATATGAAGTAGAGCCTGTAGTACGCTGCTAAGGTAGCAAATGGACCCTGACCAATTGGAAAAACCCCGAGATGGATGCGGCCGGTCTTGTTGTGTTCCCCAACGCGACGAGATATTCTGGACCTAGTTGTGCTGTCAGTATCGTGCTGGAAATGACACGGCGGGGCCGCTTACATTCATCCGATTCGCCTGCTGGGCGGGACTTTCATTCAAGTGTTTCCGGGGTCTCAAGATTGGAGCCATGCTTGCTTCGTCTTCAAACGTAAGAGATGTGGCCAGCACAAATCTAATTGGATTTTCCAGGAGTTTCTGCAAAGCGTGTTCCGGGGAACAAGAAGAAGGGGATGGAAGTATGGAAAGAGGTTTATAAGAACCTCCCTCTAGGCTTCCAGGGCCCAGCGGGCTTCTATATTTAACCGCCATTGTTTGCTCAATAGTCTCAATAAGTGCAACAAAGGGATGATGTTTTTCGTGGCGGCAATTCAAAAATAGCTTCTTTGATGAATGAGAATGTGAATAGGAAGACAGTTTCCCGCATCAACACAATAGCAAGATCGGCAAACGCGTATTTCAACCGAGATAGAAATATAGGTGTTCAAAAGGTGACAGTATACTATAGATCAATATGTAAAGGGGTCCCTGTAGCAAGAGATTAAGAACTTTTGGAATTCCAAGTGCCCTAGACATTTGAACGGCTCTGGTCGTATGTTGCTGATGACAGACTGCCCTTAGTCCGAAGAATCCAATGGTATATACAAGGTACCTTCGGACTGTTAGATATTAGATACAGACAAAAGTGAGTATGTAGACCAATATAAATATAAAAATATGTTGTAGCAGAGAAGTTAAGAGCTCGCTCATGATTATTTCAATGCACGGCTGCCGATCTGCCGCTGCCAAGGAATAGAATACAACTCCATCTGGTACATCGTACCTACATAGTACAGACTGTGAAGACACAATCACTGCGCATGCCATTGATATTCAATGCTGGTCTCGCTTCTTCCTCTCGATATTCAACACCAGTCGCTGTATCTTCACTGAGGCCATGTTGACACAATGACAAAGCGAGTCCCATTCTCTCCGCGCCGCTGGCCCTGGGAGTACCCCTGCCCTAACACATGGAGTCTGTCGACCATCTGAAGGATAGTGAGCTGTATGAAAGCATCCATGTGCACCAAGTGTACGATCAAATAGCATCCCATTTCTCCTCAACGCGGTACAAGGTCTACAACTGAAACACCGAATTCCAAATGTCTTTGAGAGCGACATGCTTATCTTTCTACAGCCATGGCCTATTGTCGAGCGCTTCCTTACCGAATTACATGATGGGTCTATTGGCTTAGATGTGGGTTGTGGTAATGGAAAGTACCTGGGTGTCAATCCCAAGATTTTCATCGTTGCGTCTGACCGGTGAGCCTTCGCTTTTCTTTGAACAGGCCGCCCGAGAGACTGACGTAGTAAATAGTTCGGAGAACTTGGTCAAGTTCGCCCTTCGATATCAGTCCCACACTGCCCTAGTCGCAGACAATCTATGCCTCCCCCACCCTCCCTCTTTCTTCGACTTCGCCATCTCCATCGCAGTAATCCATCACCTTTCCACCCCGGCTAGGCGTATAGAAGCTATTGCTGCAATACTTGAAACCCTTCGACCCTCAACTGTACCTAAGACTAGCGATGCTGTCGATCATCAGACCGGTGGTAGAGCCCTGATCTACGTATGGGCTCTTGAACAGAAACACAGCAGAAGAGGCTGGGGTGAAGGAGACGAACAGGATGTCATGGTGCCCTGGGTCATGAAACAGAAAACCGAGGATGATATAAATGCAGAAAAGAAAACCTTCAATCGCTACTACCACCTTTATCGCCGCGGAGAGCTTGAGCATGACATTGTTACTGCTGGGGGTGTGGTCTTAGACTCCGGGTACGAGAAGGATAATTGGTGGGCAATCACTGTCCGAATGCCTTAGCATTCAGCTCACGGAACCGTCTGTTGAATTGCGACAAGATCGACAACGAGAATGGAAATATTTCGCCTCTAGGTGCCGAGGTCTCCTACTGCCTAATAGACTTAGCCCCTCACCAGAAGTCTACCGTTGATTTTTTAGGGTATCATTCCCTCACTCAGCCCCATCCTTCGCACGCTAGATCTCGTCAACTTACGATCTCTGTTTCATCGTCCTCCTCCAGGATTTCTGACGCACTGAGACCATAATGGATTTACGGGTACGCTCTGAGCTGCCAAAGGACGCGAGGACCTTCTCTCCCTGCTGGAGGTTCTTGATGGGGAAGATGGAGGGTGATGACAATGCCGCTATCCTGATTAACGATCTGAACACCGAGAATATCCTGCTCTTGTCCTCCATCTCGCATTCCATTAGACGGCTTTGACTCCAATTGCTCTCATTGTCGATCCGACAGAAGCGGAATGAAAGATCATCAGAAGCCGCGCCGTAGATGACAGAGTCTTCTTTTTGCTCGTCCTTTCTATAGGCATGCACTACCCTCATCTATGCTGTTAACGGGCCAAGGCATGTATCGACGGAGTTGATCTTCTTGACTTCGATGATAACTAGATTGGTGGCAGGATTGTAGTCCGCATATCCGCTTAGCAGCCTGGTCTTCCCCTCGTAGGTTACCTGACGTTGAAACTGCGTCTCGTGCTGCAGTTTCAAGACTGCATGATCTTCTGACTGTGATGAGGCTGACTGCTGTGTGATCTGCGTGTGGTTTTTTTCGTATACTGCAGAGATTAGAATCTGATCTATAATGATTCAGAAGAATGCTTCGTTCGTGAGATAGTCTTCGGAGGTGACTGCCAAGATTCCGTCGATATTGTCTGATAGATAGTCAGGTACTGGTAGTTCATTGATGCCAGCCCAGAGAACGTCTTTAACCTGGCGCAAGTTGAAGATTTGACGTGCATCAGGAAGAGAGAGCGTTGACGGCGTAAGCTATTAACGTTAGCCCCTATTTTTATCAGTAGTTCAACTATTGTGAAAAATCTACCAAGGGACCGGCTGTCGTGCATGCTTGTTGAGTTCGAGGATGCGGTGGCTGAGCTCGTTCCAGGCACTTTTATAGTCTGCTTCGGTGTCGAAAAGCTTTTCAAGACCATCAACGTCCAATCCTCGTTTCCTCTTCTTTCAACTCAGTGGCCGCAGAGCTAGCTGAGTTGATCGTGCGGGAGTATCTGGAAAGTGGTGAAGGACGAAGCTTTGCTTACGCGAGGCCCTACTATGAGAAACGCGCTTTGCTGGAAGATCCTCACGCCCTCTGTTCCCGTCAACTCTCACTGCTCCCCCCATGGCTTATGGCATTCAAAGCGTACATTCTGGCGTTAGCTTTCCATTTACGAGGGTGTCTGTCTGTCACGGTTCTCCAATCCAACGAGCATCGCGTCTTGTATCGAGTACGATTATTTTTCCAATCGTGACCTTTTGCCCACTCCTATAACGAGCATAGCACTAATTGGATTATCTAAATTTTTGCGGCATCGTCGTATATTTTAATCCGAGCGCGAGATAATTGCACCTCGTAAAATCCTTGACTAACATTGTCGCACTATGCAACGGTCAGTGGACAGAGCTGAAATACTCGATTTCTTCTTCTTCTTATTTAGCTAGTCTTAGCCCCAACCGTCCTTCTCCGCAACTCCCGTGATTGTTGGTTCATGGAATTTCCTGGTCATGAAAGCGTGAAGATATCTCCAGGGATGTTCTTATGGTGAAGACCGACTAAATTCCTTAGTTCTTGTTCACTCACTTTCTTTGCTACTGCATCTTTACTCTAGCCAACTACAAGCTGAAGGAAATCGGTAATTCCTCGAATCACAGATTTGATATCATCAACAGGTATCTAAACCTCAGCGACGTTTCGATTGTCGTGGGCCCACTGAGCCTTACATCTTGTCCTACGCCTTTGCCTCATGTTACGGTTCTGAGGCTGGCTGTTTTGCAGGATTGGGAAAAACCCCTCAACTTTCACTTGGCTAGCATTTTCAAGTGGGCAGCGTGCATGGCTAGATTCTCTTCTCTTATTCATAGATAGGGATCTGGCCCAGAAGGTCCTAGAGTACCCGATGATCCCTGGGACTGATCTCCCCATTGCCCCTGAGCCAAGTCACGGTATTCCTGACATTGCAGCTCCTTCTGATGAGCGTCAAGGCTTTGGCCCCAAACGAATGAGAATGGAATTACCTATGATAATACAGAATATGGTGTTGAACTCTCGTCCGGACTCTGGCTCGGAAGAAAACATCATAGTAGCTGATCTAGTGTCAGAGCTTGACTTGGACATTGACACGAGCCCAGAACACCAAAAAGGAGTTCGGATAGCAAATGGAAAGGTAGTCAAAGCCCTTGGACGAATATTGGTTGCGTGTACCTTTGCAAAAGAACCTACAGTCCAGGTCACATGTGTTTTTACGTCTTCAAGTTCCTCATAACCCCCATTATAATGGGAATGGCTTTTTTAGATCAGACAGAGACACTCTCAAGGAATCGGCATCGTCTTCAGCTACGTAACACCCCAAGGGATGGGCCCTTACAGCTCTGCAGTCTAAATAATCCGAAACGCAGTCTGATTTGCATCACAGAGTCGCAGCGAATGCTTGCGACGGCGGATACTGGGTCAGAGGTAGACCTCATATCATCCGAATATGGGGCGAAGAGAAACTTTAGAGTTCGACAAGTCAATACGGCAGAGTCTAGAGTTCAGTTCGCCGATGGTACCATTGGGCTTCTGGAAGGCAAAGGAGATTTATCAATCGTTATTGGCCACTCCCAAGGTCGCCAATTTTTCATTATGTGATCAAAGATCTCACTTCTGATCTTCTCCTTGGTGAAGACGTACTGAACAAGACAGACGCCTTCAAGACTTATCGAGAAGCATTCTTTGTAGAACACGGCGATGGCACGTCCGGTGGAAATGCTATTGTGTGGCTCAATACAATAGAGTCGATTTTGTCGCGGTTTTGCACTCCAGGCTCTTGGCGCTGTATTTCAAGTCTCCACTTCTGCATACCGAATATAGAGCTAATTACATAGTGGATTTTTAGGTCCGAGGGAGGATGAGGAAGAGAGCCCCACGCCAAAACGCATCGTCAAACGTCCCCAAGCAGTAAGGGCAGCAGCTTGGCTGGACGAGCAGAATACCATAGATGCCTACGAAGAGAAGAAAGCCGGCAAGGCTCAAGTATCGGCCTCATTGATTGTAGAGCCTGGAGCATCGAGTGCCTATCCTATAGGATCAAGTCCAGCAGAGTCTGGGGTACCAAATGCAGGTTCAGTGAGATTAAGCCCAGAGCCCGGGACACCAATTCCTGAGCCTGTGCTTCCAAGCTTGGGGCATTCGGGCGGTGACCTCTTCTCATGTAAGCATGAAGGATGTTCCGAAACTTTTCAAACCCAATATCTGCTCAAGTAAGTGATCAACAAAGCAACTAGGACCGGAAACATTCAAGCATGATCTGACTCCTTTCCTTAGCTCTCATGCGAACGTACGTTTCCAGTATCGTTCACACTGCTGCCCAATTGAGAGCTGCCCTCGAAGTGGAGGGGGTAAAGGCTTCAAGAGGAAGAACGAGATGATCAGACATGGTTTGGTGCATCGGTTGCCCGGCTATATATGTCCATTCTGCCCAGACCCTGAGCACAAGTATCCTCGACCAGATAACCTTCAGAGGTCTTTAGAAATTATTGAGTTAAATTAAGATCTTGACGCTAAATAATCGTCTCAGGCACGTAAGAATCCATCATATAGATGTCTCGCCCGATCATCCTCGACTACGCGAGGTCTTATGTCAGCGTCCCTCAGCTGCGATTTCCAGGCGCAGGATGCGTTCTTGATCAGAGCAATCTATACTTAGCTTTTCTTGGTCTACACTATCAAGTGACCGTCCTGCGGAAAACTTTCTCAATACAAACCATTCCCCGTCTGTATCGGACCTCCTATGAGCGCTTGCACATGTCTCGAGCGTGCGTTTCTCGACAACGACTGAAGCCCTTCCGTCATCATTGCTCCAGGAAACCCCTACGTTTACCCAAAACTTCAAAAAACTAGTGTCTACATGCCTCTTCAAGCGCGACCACGTAAGAGGAAAGAGAAACCTCGCCATTGAAGTACTTGACATTCCCTTGATCGAGTTCCGATCGTAAAAAGAGCCAATAAGACCAACGGTTATTTGTAACACTTTACATTGATTGATAACAATGTGTTGAAAGCTTCGGACATTCTTACTCTCGACTCAACACCGTACCACAGTCCAGGCAATTGATGAAATGGTAACAACACCACATCATGCGTGGCTGTACATCAGTCAAGACGCTCCGATGACTGACCTAACTTTTGTGCGAAGATCCGGTCGACAACAGGTGCCCAGTATCAAGTATACATTTGACCCATTTGAAGGATTGGATATTCCAAGCCCATCAGATTACGGTTCGAAATCTTTACAAGCTCCGGATGACCCAGAGGAAGATGAGAACCTTGTCCCACGAACGAGCGGCTGAAGGTATCGACCCTGATGAAGATGAATTGGCAGCAGACAATGTCTCTCAAGAGACTGTAGTTGCAACACCAGCCGAGGATGACGATGAGGTCTCTTTGAATGCAGGCCAGATGCTGTCCAGTTGGATTCCTTCTTACAGTAAAAATACATATGAAGTCACTGGCCCGTCAAAGAGAAATGTAATGGTCCGAGAGTCCGTACTAGAGGTTCAGGTTTGGCAGACCCTTCACCAGTGTGTATTTTTAGCTAGTACTGTAGGCCACTAGTAGGGATTTGCCACCGAGTCGTGTCCTTAACGACTCGTCGCCCCCATAAAGTAATTAAAAACATGTTTCGCATTCGAATCACACCAGTGTTACTGGACCACGTGACCTTTCCAGACTCGTAATACCACGTCCGGCGGGCCAACATCAACAAAAACCCAAGACGTACTACTGACAAAGCGAATGTGTCACCTTTGCACCGCCCATATGTGCGCCGGCAATTCTTGCCGGCGTTCCCCTTTGCACGACTACTTGGGCATACGGGACACATACCTGCCTAACATAACAATACCAACTCCGTGCGCTTAACATCATCCACCCCCTTCGCTCTAAATTTCCTCCATCTCCTCATCCACGTCCTCATCCATCCCCAATACCCCAAATTCCCCTACCTCCACCTTATCCGCCCTCACAAAAACCCCTTGGTTCCTCCCACACTCGAAATACCTCTTCCCAGCCCCTCCGACGCGGCCGTCGTTCTTGCCCATGGGCTCGTCGAGCTCGATGCCGATCCAGGGGAGCTCGGGTAGGCCGGGGAGCTCGGGGATGGGGCCGACGTAGCGGACCGTGCCACGGCGGGTGGAAGAGGCGCCGAGGCGGCAGCGGGACCCTGGGCTCATGGCTGACGGAGTGGAGTTAGTATATTAGGCGGTCGAGAGGGCGGCTTGTGTGAGTTTAAAAAGGGATTATGACCGTCCTAAAACCACGGCCAGGTACCAAGTAGTACAAAAGAACCTAAAAAAAAAACTTACTCCTCTCCTCAACCTCCCGCCACGCGTCCTTGACTTTCTGGGCCTGGATCTCTGGCGCCGAAGGATCGAAACGGCCGAGTTTGTGGGATTTTTTAAAAGCAAGAACACTGGAGGGGAGGGTCTCGTAGGTGGAAGTCGGCATTTCGTATTTGGGGACGGAGGA
>JAABVA010001633.1_pt1 | contig 23660 bp, 24 predicted proteins | sample 5560331 | NCBI WGS metagenome assembly JAABVA01 (sample SAMN12812661, study PRJNA571458) | rock metagenome | isolation source: Antarctica rocks | place: Antarctica: Victoria Land, Mt New Zealand sud | collected 2016-01-07
CGGGGGGGGGGGGGGTTGCGGGGCGTTTGCGGAGGTTGGATTTTTTGGGAGCGCGCTTTTTGAAGAGGGGTTGGGCATCCTCGACTGGTGATGCTGAAGCTGTGAGTGTGTCCATGGCGATCAGGGGGAAGGACTGTTGGTTAGCTAGTTGGGTGCACAGTTACAACAGGTAAAAAGTTGATATATGATCGGCGTCGAGATGAATAAGCAATCTCAGGGTTCTGACAGGGGTCTGACACCCCTGAACGCCTTCGACATCCGCCAAGCAACTGCAACTGCCAACTTATCTTGCGTAATCCGTATGGAGGTAAACACTCACGCATTGTCTTTCAATTCACTCGAAGCGGCCTATAACCCTGCATACGACATCTAATTAATCAAATCTTGAGATATCATAATTGTGCTACAAATTACAACAAAAACTACCGACACGCGTTAGCAACCCCGCGCGTCCGGAGACGAAACCTGAGCGGACATTTATCTGGTCAACATTCCTGTCGTCGCCAGTCGCAACAACTTGTTTGGTAACTTGTGAAGTTCTGTCAACAGTTTCCTGGTACCCCTAGGTTGTGATGGTTCGAAATATCTAGGTTAAGAATTACCGAATCGTGCAGAATCTAACCTGGCTATCACTGGTCACCACTGGCAAGATGTCCACATTCCTTGCAAGCCAGCCAACTCATGCCACAGGGGTGGAGGGTATGAATGGTGTCAACGGCCAACATGGAGACGATCCTTTTACAAGCACGCCTCAGGCCCCCAAAGCACAGCCGCATCGGTATTCCTCGTTTGATACCCAGCTGTTCGCACCGAATCATCCGTCCTCTTCTCCATCACAAGCAAAGCGAGCACTCGAGGCACATCTAGCAGAGACTGAGCGAAGACTTCAAGAAGCCTCGAGGCTTGGCACTTCCCTCGTGCAGCAGCGCAAGAACATTACCGATAGAATAAGGGAAGTGGATGCACGTCAACAGAATGGAGATATAGGGCCTGAGTTACGGCAGAAGTTAGTTGATATAGAGAAAGAATACAATGAAGTTGGTCGGGAAAGTGCAAGGGCATCTCTGGTTCCGAAGGCGGATATTGCAGCCTCAACGGACGGGGTCAACTCAGCGTTTGCGCTAGATGGGAGGGTACGTTCTTGATCTAGGATTGAGGTAAGGATACGGGACTGACTTCTAACCATAGAATACTGCAAGTCCATCCAAGTTTTCTAGTGAAGCTATGGACTCACCTTCCAAGCTCACAGTTCCGAGAAAGCAACGAAACTCGAACTCGAAATCCGTCCATAATATTGAATTCGCCGCTGAGATTAGTACTTCACTATTGGCACAGGTCAGGCAATTGCAAGGATTGCTTGCCGAGCGAGATGAGGCCCTAAAGACAAACGCTTCAAAGGTAGTTCAGCTAGAACAAGAAGCGGAGGGGTTCTCGCAGCGTCTGAAACATTTGGATGAGAGCGAGCAGCGCTACAAGGACGAAAATTGGAATTTGGAGACACAGATCCATGATATGATGGCAGCGGCGAAAGAGGCGGCAAGTAGAGAACAAAAGTTACAGCAGGCACTGGCCGCCACAGCTGCCGAAAAGACCACTGCGCAGAGGGAATTGGATGATTTGAAGCAAAACCACGACCAACTCAACGAGGATCATGTTGCAGCCCGTAAAACCCATGATGCTGAACTTGCTGTTCTACGGAAGAATATCAATCTTGGTGAGACTGAAAAAGGAGCCCTTGAGCGCAAAAATGCCGAACTACTATCGCAAAACCAAGAGTTGGCGAAGGCTGTAGCAAGTCATATGAGAGGCGACGAGGCAGAACCGATGAAGGACGACGGTTTGGTATCCGAAGACTTTCCGATGGATCATTCAGATAGAGAACACTCTCCTCCCCCTTCGCCTACAAAGGGCATGCCGCGGCAATCAATGCTCGAGTCAGAAACATTGAAGAGTTCATTACATCACGCTCATCGAATGATCCAAAACCTCAAGAGTAACGTTCACCGAGAAAAGTCCGAGAAGCTTGATCTAAAGCGACTGTTGCAGGAAGCCAGAGATGAGCTTGAGGTACGGAGAAGCGAGGGCGGAATCTCCAATGGTGAAGCTAAGCGTCTAAAATCAAAGTCTCAACAAGACCTACTCAAAAAACCAGTACGGTCCAATATGTTAGGTGCCGGCCGAAACGGCAGGACTGATATTATGGTCGACGAAGCTGACTGGGAGGACCACAACGGCGATAGTCCTCAACGTACCCTTGGAACTGGATCGCTTGGCGTTGTTAGTCGCTCTGGAACTGGCTTTACGGATACAAGTGATGCATACCAGACAGCCAATGAGACTGAAGATGCATTTGAAACAGCCAACGAGCGTGATTCTGCAACTGAAAGCGAGGCTTTCGAGACTGGTGCTGAGAGCATAGCAGGAGAAAGCAGCGATGAGATGACTGAGACTGAGGAAGGCACAACACGTCGCGGAACAGTGCGCGGTAAAAGACCGTCACCATTGACGAATGCAAGACCGGGCGATAGAACATCTTTCTTAAGCACGGCCTCGATTTCCGGAGATGAGGATGATGTCAAACCCAAGACACCGACACAAGCCCAACCGCAGCGTTATCGCTTGAAGATCAACCGTGGTTCTCGTCGATCACGTATTGGAAGTGAACCTCCAGCTAACAGCAATCCGTCGACCGCTAAGAACTCTCCCGCCAGCTTCCTTGGTAATGATGGTCAGGCCAGCCAAAGCTTGTTTGCCGAATTAGGTGACCTAAATAGTAGAGAGAGCTCTCCAGAGCTTGAAGGCACGCCTAGTAGACATCTGAGCTCGCAACGATCCACACCAAGCATGACACGGAGTGTGAGTTCGCACCGGTCAACATCAAATTCGAGGAGAAGCATCAGTTCGCAACGATCTGCACCAGCCATGAGGCCAAACACTATGATATACGCGCCTGGAGAGCCGCCAGTGCCTCGATTACCGCTGGTTGACTCTGGCATGATGACCGAGCCATGGGAACCTAGTCACAGTGCAAGCAACCAAAATGATACAGGTGCTCCAGTTCTCGGCGCATATAGCGAAGGTGATGCCGCGGATGGCACAGGGAATTCTACCATACGAGGAGCACCAGCTACTCCTCTCAACAAGGGCATTAATCTGGGTTTCGCAAATGGCCCTGATTCAGCGCAGACTTCGACTACCCCGGTGTCCCCTCCTCGTCCTATATGGGATCAGCCTTTGCAACTCATCTCTAGCACAATACCTACGTTTGGACCAGCAATGAATACGACTCCTTCATCTACAAAGTCTACTGCTTCCCGGGATGTTTCAGCTCACGGAACCCCCTCTGTAGCCCCTGTTGACAACCAACAAGTACGAAGTTTCGCTGAAAGCTCTACGCAAGTCTCACGACCTCAAACGCCAGAGCAACAACAACGCATCGTTCAGGAATCTCAGGCCCAGAATGTCACTTTTCAGCGTGAGCTCTCATTGTCGCCTATACATAGTCTTGAGACGGCGCCCATTGAACCAATGCCGCTCGCTCCTACTCCAGAGGCGCCTAGGTCAGTCATGACTACAGATACACCTACCCTAGACCCAGAGTCTGCACATAGCAAGGTACAGGCCACCGTTCCGGAATTTTCAAAAGCAGAGAAAGGCCTCGCTGAATCAAAACCTCGGGATCGTAAACTACCACCAGGTACCACGGAACGCATTCTGAGCTCTGTCTTTGGTTGGGACGAGAAACCAGAGTCTCCGTCACCGGTCATTGCAGAAGATGAGACAAGTCAAGACTTTGCTCCATTACCAGTATCAACTAGTGCACATGGCAAGACACCTTCCAGTGAGGTGACTGCCAATGCAGTTCAACAGGAACCCGCCATGGAGAAAGATCTCAAAGAAATTCACGAAGCGATTCCAGTAGACGTGGCTGATCAGAGCTCGCAAACTTTACTATCTTCTGAACATATTGACCGTATGCTCAAGCAAAAAGACAAGGCCCCTGCAGCAGACTCGCAGAAAACGGCTGCAGCTTCTAACATGAAGCCACTTTCGGACATCGGAGCGATATCGCCGCCTTTGCAGAACAACCGATTCCAGGACAGTATGGGACCAAGCAGAGTCAAAAGTGTGGTGCAAACCGACAAGGAAGCTGCTCCTCTCTTTAAAGCTCCCAAGCGACCTGTTAGCACAAGTAGCATACGTTCAAGAGCTGGCCAGTATCCTCCATTACCACCTGACCACCAGCAAGCAATTGCTGCAGCAGCGCAGAAAGCGCCCTCGACTGAACCAGGTCAGATGGGACCTCCGAATGCCCCAGCATCTGCATACCGACCCACAGGCTCGATGCGTCCCCGAACTCCGAGTAGGCCTCGGACCCCAAGTGAACAACGCGAAATTCGAAGTCCTTCGACCACCGTTGCTTCACGAAACGGCGCAACACCTCGTGCTCGTTATTCTACCACGAGAAGTCAGGTATCTCGCCGCTCCTCATTCTCCTCTTTTGCTTCTGAACTCGATGAACGCTTCAACATCCGCCTCGACGGCATGCCTTTGCCCCAAGGCCTCGAAAGCGGCACCGACCCACGCATGATTCAAGCAATCACCCAAACCATGATCGGCGAATTCCTCTGGAAATACACCCGCAAAGCCGGCCGCGGCGAAATGTCCAATAACCGCCACCGCCGCTTCTTCTGGGTTCATCCCTACACTCGCACCCTTTACTGGTCTGACCACGACCCCGCTACCGCCGGCCGTGCAGAGCTCAAAGCGAAATCTGTCGCTATAGAAGCAGTAAGAGTAGTAATGGACGATAATCCCATGCCCCCAGGCCTTCACCGCAAATCCATCGTAATCATCACTCCCGGTCGCTCCGTTAAGTTTACCGCCACCACCGGCCAACGCCACGAAACATGGTTCAACGCCCTCTCCTATCTCCTCCTACGCACTGGGCCCGACGGCTCCACCACTGCAAATGGCGATCTGACAGCAGAAGACGTTGCCGAGTTCAACCCCGCTTACAACAACCGCGGCACCCGCGGCTCGCGCATTTCACTCAGCAGCTTCAAATCTCAGAGATTAGCGAACCGGCGCTCGCGCTCGCAACTGGACCAACGTCAGTCTGTCGTGCAACCGCAAACGGCGCAGAGTACCGTTGCCAGCAGGATCAGTCAGCAGCCCAGTAGGAACCACGGAAGTGTAGCGAGCAGGATCAGCGAGTACTGGAAGCCCAAGTCAGTGAGCCACCGGGGCAGCATGAGTAGTCGGAGGAGTGGCAGCAGGCAGGGCAGGGCGAGCGCAATAGGCAGCGAGATGGATAGTGCGGAGGATTTGAGACAGGCGATTGAGAGGGGGGAGAGGGGCGGTGCGTTGGAGAATGTGCGAAGTTGTTGTGACGGTGAGTTCGTCCGTGGTTGAGCTAGAGACAATGGGGAGGGTGGGATGTATGCTGACTAGGGGTTTAGGGAGACATGATGTGGGCTCTTTGGCTAAGGGCGGGAGGCATCATTCGCATACGAGTCATGTTAGTGCGAGCGGGCGGAATTCTGCTACGGCTGAGTGAGAGCTGTGCACTATTAATGCTCGATTGAGAGCTTTGTTTGAGCTCCATCAGCCACAGGTCCTTCCCCCCTTTTTCCTTTATTACGGCTTTTTTTTCAAAAAAATACTTCTCATGCGTCACGCTTGCATGCCTAGCAAATCAGGCGGCCTTTTTACATCTGTGCAAACGAAATGGGTGGAGATACCAAACATCTTGCTATGTATCTTGGCGCTGGGCTGGCTGTGGGGGATGTATATAATGATGATGATGTTGGGGCCTTTGTTGATAACCACGCTTGCGTCACTGCTGCCGTTTATGCGACTCATGTCATCTATATCTGAGATCAGTGTCTGCCGAGAAGACTAATGGCGTAGAAAGTCGTGGCCTTGGGGTATTTAATGCATTGATGCTGTTTGGGTATATAAGTGTATTCTGAAGTAATACATGAGTGAAAATTTCATAGATATCGTATTTACTCGTAGTATCCTTCCCCGTCCCCCCTTTGTGCCATTATCCTCGTAGCATTAATTGTCGCCGCCATTCTCATGCCGCTTTGTCCCCCGGCCTCCCAAAACCAAACAGATCCCACGCCTCCCTGCTCCAGGGATCGGGCTCTGCTTCCTTCACCTGCAGCGACGGGGGGATTTCGAGGGTTCGAAGTTCCGTTGGGTCGGAGACGGTCTTTTTGAGAGGGGATCTTTTTCTCTGGATCGAGGCGGGGTCGGAGAGTGAGCGCTGGAGGGTAGGGAGGTAAGGGGGTCGAAGAATATGTATTGGGGACGGTGGTATGGGTGCTAGGAGGGGTTCTGCTACCACGTCTTCTGTGAGGTTGGACACGGATGTTGGTGGTGAAGGCTTAGGTGGGTTTGGCAGCGAGGTGTGAGATAAAGTGTAGGGTTTGCGGACAGCTTCTGATCTTGGGCGGCGGAGTAGCAGCTGACCCATCTCAGACAGCTGAACAGCTGCATTGCTGCTTGTGATAGGCGGATCTGGTGGTCTATTGTGTTTCAAGAATGGTGATCGCTCGGAAATTTGGTGGTTGATGTGCTCAGGGGATTGAGGCTCAAAGGTTTCCGGTCGCGTCTCGCAATAGGCATCAGGGCTTGCGGGTGGAAGCCAACAATCATCTTCTTGGGTAAGAAACAGACTTGGAGATTCTGGCCTTTGGACTTCACCTTCTTCTGGGGTATGGTGTGATCTACGTGCTTCGATCTCGTCTTGCCTACGCAATCGAGCTGTCAGCCGGTCCTGTTGTACTTGGTGAAAGTTACTGAGGGCATCTTTGGGCTGCTCTTCACAAGTGCTTTTGGTAGCATTGCTTTTTTTTCTGACCGTACCATGTTCGGATGATGCTTGGGGTAGAAGGTCCCTATACATAAGCTTTTTCCGAGGCTTTTTCGAAGCTATACGCAACCTCACTTGGGCGGAACGTTCAGGGTTTTCTTCAATGCTTGTTGCAGAGGCGTTGGGGGTAGCATTTGCATGAGACTGAGTCTGCAGTGAAGCTGGTGGCCTTATACTTGATGTAGACATATGCTCAGCAGATGGACGCTTTCCAACTGGGTCATCTGCCCCCAGTGTCCTATCTGACTCTGGTGCTGCCGGTAGTCTCTCCTTTCCTTTCCTAGGCTTCTCAAGGCGGACCGTCTTCTGCTGCTTCTTCGCCGATGCTCCGGATTCTGGGATGCCGGATTTTCTTGCACCCTTTGGCTCGTCTTCAGAATCTAAAAATATCGCTGTCCTAGTGTTTGATTTTGTCACCTGCTTCCCTCCCTTCTCAAGCGTAGCCGATGTTACTTGCCCCTTGGGTAGTTCCTGTCCGTTATGAGTTTTGCCCTCGCTGGCCTTATGCTTGACCGATGAATTGGCAATTGCGGTATCTCTGATAGATATCCTTGGGTTCCCGTCATGCCTTTCATCCAAGGGAGCCTCCAATCTACGGCGCTTCGAAGCTCTATCTTCAATATATCTGTTTTCATCTTCCCTGCGTTGCTCACAAGGGGACTTTGTAGGCAGTGCGGCTCGTCCAAGAGGGCCCTTTGGCGTTCCGAGAAGAGAGTTCAGGGTCCTAGGCCGAAGCTGTGTTGAAGCTGTTGTGGCAGAGCTAGCTTTGCTCACCGCTGTGCTGGCGAAACATGTTTTAGGCAAAACAACCTTTCCTGGCGATTCAGCCTGCGCCTTTCCCCTCTTCTCAAAAAGCCCCGTCAAGTCCTGGTCCATCTTCCCAGTCGCTTCTCCAACTTGTATAAGAACGCCCTTTTCGAGTTCAAATTCGTCTCCATCCTGTACCGGCTCTTGCTCTCGCCAATGAGAATCACCAATGAAGTTTCGTGGCACATCGTAAACCATCACACGTTTGTTGAACGTGTGGAATCGGAGGACACCATCCTGCCATCTCTTGGCCTTTCTGCGGAGATCGAACGAGTACAGACACCGGAAGTCTAGGACTGGTGCGGTATTTTGGGTCGATGGAACAGTCAAGCTTGACGTCGCTCGTACAACGGTTGAAGTCATCGTGGCCATCATGAATATTTACCGCATGAACAAAATACATCTTGCTGGTGAGGTCGTCGAGTAGCCATTGATTCCACGTTACTAGATATGTGTTCGAAAGGTTGCAGACTTGCAGACTTGCAGTACCAGTCGCGACTCGCGAAGACCTGACGCGATGTCCCATGACCTAGATACTAGTACAAGGCTACGCTAAAGTAAGGTAACCACGACTGCATCTAGATAACAATCTCTTCCACGGCCACTCTAACTAGAACTACATCTACCTTAACCACAATATAAGAGCTAACATTGTCATTTCGTAAAACAGCAACCAACCGCACAACAGATCTCAACTGAACACCAGCCGAGTGTCCTGCGTTGAGATGCGTAGCTCCTGCTGATGATCTGACGGCTGACTACTTGATATGTTCCAGAAAAGACGAATCTGATTCTTTTCCCATAGTCAATATATATCCAGCTAGTTTGAAATGCCCAGTCTCATGAGCCTACAGCTACAAGGTATGAAAGGGCTGAGATGCGCTGAGAATCGAGAGAAGGGCGAGGTTCAAGATAACTTGTTTCATGATCTGGTTGACCCTTAGCACGCTGTGGAGATACACGACCGTTAGAACCTGTTGCTAAGTAAAGAAAGCCATCTGCTCTAAATAAAGCCTATGAGCATTCTATCGCATTTCTTCCCTTCTGGACAGAGGCCATAGTTGTCTAACGCCGCTTACGGAACAATACCTTCGACGATTCGTAAGGCATTTGAAACGTCTCCCAAAACCATTTGTGGGACTCATTCTCGTTTTCAAGGCGGAAGTCATACTTGAGTATGAGATGCACTAATGCCATTTTCATGACGAGAGCGGCGTGCCATCGGCCGGGGCTGCAGACTTGTATGTCAGTGCAGACCGAGAAGGTTGATTTCCCCCAGGAGCAAGACTTACCAAACTTTGGACCCGAGTCCCCAGATAGGATAGTCTTTCGAAGCATCAGTGTACGTGGTCCCTCGCATCACATCATCTGCCCCCCTCGGGGCAGCTGCGCTTTTGACGAAGCGAAGGCCGTCGAATGTATCGGCATTTGGGTACTTGGACTCATTGTGCATGATGTCCCATGCCGGGACGCAAGCTATCTCGCCAACCGAGACATGAGGTCCACCTTTCGAGAAAGTAAAATTTTTGAGGGCCTTTCGACGGATTGCCACTATAGATAATGTTAGAACGGGTTATGTCCCAACTTAGGCGCCAAGCAACGATGCTGCTCCCTCTTGTCCAACGGATTGAATCTGACGGCCTCCTTGATGAAACTATCAAGGATTGGTAGCTGGCTGATGCTCTCGAAGTCTAGAGTCGTTTTACTCTCGATTTCGTCGCGTATCAAATCGATGAATTCTGGGCGAACACAGAGCTCCAGAAAAACGAAGTGGAGTTCTTTATTATGTAGCATCAGCAGTGTACAGGGCTTGTCAGAAATTTTCAAAAAAACTCACTATCCATGGTTGATGGGAAGCGGCGAACCAAATACCAATAAGAGCCTGAATAACAGCTGTGTGGGTCCAGTAAGTAGAGTCTGCTGAAGCTTGGGCCATGTTGTGTAGCAGTGTTATCTTAATGTCTTAGATTAGCACACCTGATACTCCCGTAGGGTTGAGAGCGCAGTCACCGATTTCAGTCCCTCGTCTTCTTTCCACCCATCTTGGGTCGGATCTATCGCGAGGTGAAGGCGGGCAAATAGGGCGTTGAGGGCATGACCCCCATTCGTTATCCAAGAATATACGTATCTATCAATATTAGTAAAAGTTCGCGTTAAGTGCGAAACTGTAACTTGCGATCTCATAAAGCTTGGTACGATTTGTGATGCTTTCTGAAACGCAATGACATCGTCGTAGTAACGAAGCATTGCGGCGGAGAAATCTGGCTCTTCAGCTAACATAGTGTCAGTTTCTGATACGTCCTACGACAGAAAATTGACGTACATAGCTTCTTTCCGAAGAAATACACCCCCAACATTCCGGTAGCAAAGTCCCGCATTATAGGAGCGATTTGTACAGGTTCCCAGTCTTGATAGATGATTAGTACGTATCTAACAGCTTAGAATATAGTCGATGTCACCATCGGTATTCCGAGTAGCAAGCTCCTTTGCAAATGTGTCTTCTAGCCTGGCTTGAAGATACGGTTGAAGGGCGTTGATCTGAGATAGTCCGTTGATGCGAATGGCACGAGCGAACAAGCGATATCGCAAATTTATTTGCTCATCTGGGTCTAGGTCAATCTCAGAACGGCTCATGGTATACTTGAACCCGAAAATCTGCTTCACGTTAACGTGTAGCACTCAACAAAGGTGATATAACATACATCTGCATAGACAGCTCGTTGAGACAATTCTGCAGCCTCGCTAAGCTCCTGCATAGAATCCGGCGACCGAATGATGACTGGTTCTTTCCTTCCAAAAGGTTTGTAGTACACTCCAGACCGCTGGCTGATGTCAATAGTGTTCTGGGATATAGCTAAAATTCAGGGGTTTTACAAAATCTTGCACGATCTTCGTGATGTTCCCCGTGAACGAAACACAAGCGTCGGTCCATTTTGGGCCATGAATGGTAGGCGTGCATTTGAAATCTGGGGGAGCTTGAGAAAGAATTAGTTGGCACACACTTGTTGTGACGGACGAAGTCATTTGAACGCACAGGAAGAAAGAGAAGACGAATTCCGAGGACTCCAGCGCATATCAAAGCTGTTGCCAGGAGGATTTGTAGAGGATTCTCCAGACTCAAGCTTGCTCTAGTGTATTTGAACATGGTCGGTTGAATTTCGATAAACCACGTAGAGCTATGTATGCTTAGGGATACTGCAGAGAACGGAGGATTTCGAGGAATACCTGGACATTAAGAAGGTTGGTGTGTTCTCACTTCTGTAGAAGTGTGTGCAGTGGATTGCATTCGAGGGTGAGGCAGTGCAGTGAGGTAGAGGGGTCAATACCTTCACCTGTAGGTAGTGAATTCAAGCAGCACAGACGGGTTAGCGGTGAATTGGCATACCTTAGGGCTTGGGTATGAGCAATCGCTGCCTTACAGGGCGGACCTAGTGGTTCTCATGTATGAAAAACTCTTTTGCTCCCACAGAGCTCGCCGATGGCTTCAATCTGCTATATCACATGTTTCACATCACCGTCAATAAGGTAGTCTCGCCAACATTTTCTTTATTCCTGGGGCAGATGCCGAGATACGCATGCACCAATGAACGAACTTCCAACATCAGAAATCGAAGATAAGGAGATAGGAGGCGCTGGACTATGCAAAGCTACAAAAATGGAAGCAATACAGATAACATTGTGCCTCATCGTACTCTTGGAGGAAACCGCATCGGGTAGTCTCAATATTGCCGACCTTTTTATAAAGTTATGCTTGATAAGCCACGAAAAGTTGGTGGAATTAGGTATCAACACCACCTATGCTCATCGAAGACAGATATCGCCAATGGTGAGAAAGCCCAAGTGGCCAATGGGCTAGCGGGAAGGATTAATCATTCAGAAGGATCCAATAAGATCTCGCTCTTGCCGCTGTTGTAGTCTAAGGATGTCAGGGCCCTAGATCCTTGGGGAAGATTTTATTTCGTTTGATAGGATACAAACGTTCCACAACATCAGGCGGTACATATACGGGAACGCATATCGTTGACGCAGGGTTGCGGAGTGCGGAAGTTCAGCCGCTCAGGTCTGGCCACTGCTTTCACCGTTTATGCCCTCCTTGGACTTGTTCTTATCGATCCCTGTCCCACTTTGTCATGCATAGTTGCCGCATCTACATACGGAGTAGGTCTATCTCAACACTCTCAAACATCCTTGATACATGAAATACGGTGGTCTGTATGTGAGGACACGAACGTCAACCAGATGGTTCCATATTCCACCTCATCGACAAAGTCTCTAAAGAGAGATGTGAATGATGGAAAGAAGTTTGGGTAAGGTACCTTGGTTCCCGTCACTGAGACCAAGGTACTGTACTTCCCATGACCATTGCCCTTAAGGCTGCGCTAGGGACAAATGTCGAATTTGGATTCAAGAAAATCGATTCTTTCGCTCTTGTCATCAACAATACGCTGTCGATAATTCTGCATTCTTATTACACTTACTGGGAGAAGCGAATTTGTTGAGCATGATGCGAGACAAGCAACAAATCTAAGGTAAAGCGCCGTGGTTTGATACGCCTGGCGAACCTCGTATCCGCCTACTTTCTAATTTCATCTTGCCTCTAGAATATACATGAGCCAAATGCGTTTCTTTAAAAATCCTTCGTTTCATTCTCGCCTTCCCTTCTACCCCTTCTGCTTGCACTTGACCAATCCTCTACATCTTGTACTTCTTTCAGATTAGTGGTCATTCGTGTCACCCTCATGGCTCTCAAATCTGTTCTTATCACGGGCTGCAGTACTGGTGGTATTGGCTCTGCGCTCGTCGAAGCTTTCCAGAAGCGCAGCCTGCACGTCTTTGCCACTGCGCGCAATCCAGAGAAGATGTCGCATCTGGAGTAGCGTTCTAATGTCACGACTATTGCGATTGATCCTACCTCCTTACCTAGCGTACAAGCCGCTATTGAAATGGTCAGAGCTAAGACTAGTGGAACTCTTGACTACTTGGTCAACAATGCCGGGCAAACGATCATAATGCCAACCTTGGATTTCGATATCAGGACCGCGAAGAGCATGTTCGATATCAATGTCTGGGGTGTGGTCAACATGTATCAGGACACTCATCGATATCCTTCCTCCAGCTGACAACGCCATCAAATCATCGATAACCCACGACTAGTTTACGAGTGCAAACTCGTCATCACAAGTCAACATCGCGTCTGCATATGCAAAACGCCACATATCATCAGTTACGCAACCCCATGTCCCTCCCCCCCCCTCCCCCCCCAATTCCTCACCTCCCCACCCAACTCCCACCACCTCAGCAACATCCCAACCTTACCTCCCCCTCCAACACCAGTACTCACCACCACATATCTACAAACAAACACCATACCCCCTCTAAACCGCCAACATCTAGCCCTCGACACAAATATCTCACGTATCGAATCCCAGATGCGAGGAGCTAACGTCTCGTTCTCGGGAGGTCGATTGTTGTTAGTGTAGTGGATATATTCTTGACAGCGCGAAAGGGGATTAATGATCGTGTTGGAGATTTCGCTATGTGGGTGTCACAGGGAGGTATTGTCAGGTGGGTAGGGCGGTGATGTTTGCGAGGATAGGGGTTTGTCCTGTTGGTTCAGTCAATTTGGTTCTGATCTAGTGGCTGCTTTAAAAGTTGAGAGTCAGGCGGTAGATCAGCTGTACAAGAACGAAAGACCTAGAGGAATGATATGAAGAAGAAATTCTGCTGTATTGAATTATTCCTGCTCTATCAGGTGCAAATCCAATAACTACATGAAACAGCCTCGCATGCATCAAACAAACCGAAAATCTCCAATCCTCAATCCTCAATCAAACCCAATTCCTCTCACTGCCCCAACCCTAAACCCCCTACTCACCTCTTCCCAAACCCCCCCACAAACCCCATCCACATCCCCTTCCAATAACCCCTCCTCAACCGCTCACTCCCCAGCGGCCAAAAATGCCACTCCCTCACCAAATCGCACCGATCGTAATACGCGCCCACCCCACTCACCTCTTGCAACTGCCACTTCGCAATGCTAATCTCTGGCCAGCGCACATAATGAACCTCGGGCTCGCCCCCCCAACCCCGCTGGACCGCATTTCTCAGCGCCCCGAACGCGTTCCGATCGCCGCAAGCGACGACGCTCATGTGTTCGCGGACCTGGAGGCGTTGCAGCGCGAACGCAGTCGCGGAGTGGGAGTTGTTGATGGCCATGTCGACGACAGCCATGAAGCCAGCGTCGGCGAGGATGTGCAGGGTGAAGCTGCGGAGCGAGGGGCATTTGGCGCTGATGTTGAGGATGTGGTTTGCGATGGTGTCATCGACGCTGCCGGAACCATGATGGGTGAACGACGTGAAGCTACCGGGCCATGTGTGCGCGAAATCGATGCTCAGGTGCTGTAGGAACTCAAAGTGCAAAGCTAGCGGTCGTGGGAGGTAGAGCTGTAGATGTCCGGCGGAGGGAGTGTAGTGAGGTGATATGGAGTAGTGAAAACGGTTTTTCTTGTAGAAGATAGGGAGGGCTTCATTAAGGATTTTGCGACAGGTGGCGAGAAAGGCCGTGTTTGGGAATATCTGGCTATCTTTTCGAGTTTGAAAATCTGTGGTTTGGTTTAGATTCCGTATTTCGTGTCGTTTCAACTCGCCTTTTGAGCGTAGGCGATGGGGACAGACGAGCACATACGAGTATATTTGATTCCGGAGCTCGGCAGGTAGGGAGAAGAAGTGTGTGACCTTGGGACTGAGATTTCCGGTCTTGCGGAGGGCCATGGGCCGGAATCCTTGGACTTCATCCCTCAATTCAGGAGGCAAAGAAACAATAATCGCAGTCGCTGGTGTCTTCATAGCCTCTGCACCAGGTTTCTGATCTGCGCGCGTAGGGAATCCATGATTCCGACGTGCTATATGAGGGAATCGTCGAATCTCATCTAGAAGTTCAGGAGGAAGAGACCTTGAAGATGCCCTCCACATTGTCGGATGTGGAAGCCTAGACTTCGTGATCGTGAACAGGTTAACAAGAAGTTTGAGTTTTCGAGACTTGGCTGCGCGTTAGTGGATTTGCAATGATAGGTTTGGTGCTGGTGAGTATCGAGAAGGTGGAGAGCGGAGGTAGATAAAGTGAGATTCAATCGGCCTCTGACTCTGGCATACTTCCAGCAACCCTCTTCCGGAAAACAATGTGCTCGGGCCATGACAATTCTTGATGTTTGATGAATTTGTCTTGAGAAAACATTGACAAACGTTTGTTCTCAGCCTCGAACAATGCGCCGATAATAATGTTGAAACCTTGACAAAGGAGATGTATCGCAAAGAGAGTGAATATGTTAGCGGAGGCACTGTCAGACAGAAAAAAAAAAGATCCCCGGTTGACTTAGATGGTGCGTATTGGTATCGTCCATCGAACGGCAATTCATTGGTTGCACCCCTAGACAAATCCTTCGGACCAGTTACGCGCTGGAAACACTACCTGTAGATACTATACCCCCTCCCATCCCACCCCACAGTGGAACCTTCTCCACTAAACCCTCCATCATGTCCTCCCCCGTCATCAAGCTCGAAATCAGGCGTCAGCTTATGAGTAACTCAACTTTCGAAGCTCGTGGAACGATGGCCAGTAACATAACTCGTCACCACCTTCCTGCTGGAAGCCAATCTGTCCGACGACATCATAATTAGAATTCCACACCACCCCTCCGCAAGAACCATCGAATATCACATCCACCCCGTTTCCGAAATAATGGTATGTTCCGAAAAAATATTCAGTTTCCTCTGAAGGTTCATCGGCAGGAATTCGGAGAATTTGTAATTTCACCACTGTCCCTTCACAGTGACCATTATACGGAGTATCTATATTGATTGAGTCGCAGACTCTCAGCTGCGTTGTATCGGCGAGACTTCTAAATCAGTTGACGGGGGCATCGGGGGTTGAGAAAGTCTCCTTCGAGTAGTGTACATCATCAAGCTCCGCAAGAGCGATATCAGTGTGTCCAAAAACCTTGGTCACATGCGCAATGACTTGACCCAGCGGCTGAGGTGTAGTACCTCGTCCCCTACGCCACCAAGAAACCCATGACTGGCTACCGTAATATACTTTTTACCTGAGGGTGATTGTACGCAGATACCTGACGTCGTTAACAGGTCCGCTTGGTAGGACTCCCGTCCGAACTACTGTAGTCCAACGATAGTATCTTTGATGCTACCATTACTCCAGGCCGCAAGTTTGTGTAAATATCATTGTCAGGCGATCTACCAGCGGGCAACTTTCTTCGTAGAGCCTTCTCCTTCATCGCCTCCTCTCCAAAGATGTACCTAATTGGAACGTCATTGATTCGAGTCGGTAGACGAGCTCTCCAGTTATCATACGGCTCATGAGCCGCTAATGCTAGAATGAACCACCCAATCCATTGAAGGTGGTGGACATTTGCATCGAGATCGTCGAGCACCTTGAATACCTACTTAAAAGCTTGAAGACCTGGTGTTTGCCATCGTAGTAGCGTAGTGTCGATAGATATCTTTGGACCACGGCTATTTTCCCCGAGATTTATTGGGGGAGCATCATGATCGGCGGTCAGATATAGGGGTAGACCTGCGACTGTGACCGGCCAAGGTTTGATAGACAGCTTTGTACACACAACGATCAAAAACGTGGGTGAGAAAGTAACGCTAATGCACGTTGGCGCGGAATTGCTCAGTTGATGGTGTCCTTTGCTCGCCACTTCGGAACAACTCAAAGTCCAGCTTGACATGAGTGGTGGCTTCGAATCTCTCCCCTTCGTGAGTGAATTGAGATGTGTTCGAGGTGACAGGGAGATCGTATGCCGGCGGTGGCGGGTTTGGGTGCGCACGGGGATGCCTAGACAATCGCAGCAATGAGGAGCTTCTGCTAGAAAGTTTGTAGGGAGAGAATCTTGAAGTTTTATACGGGAATACCGATTTCGCGCGATACGTTGGGCGAGGGTTTGGAAGCTGAGGTGAGAAAAACATTGGGGGAGGCACCGACATTACTTGCGGTGTCTTTGAGATCAGGCTTTGCTGTGTAGGTCGTAAGTACAGCTGAGGTCCACTTTGGATGTTTAGCTAAAGATGAGAGCTTTGGCGGGTTGAAATATTCTATGAGGATCGGTTAGTGTCTGTCATGTGGGAAAGTGTAATGGACGGGACCGAGTAATATTATTAATCAGCTTCGAGACTGAGCTCAGGTGAATTGTGGGTCAGTTCTGACTCAACCAAAAGCTGGTGATATGTCGAGCAAATAAAAACTGAGATGGACGATAGCTTAAGGTTATATTACGGAGGAAGTATTTTGAGCAGGTTTTTGTTCTACCTTCAAGTAGACTAAATCCGACGTACCTCGAACAACCTCAAGCAACAAGCGGTAATCCGTGGTCGTGGGAAGGAATACAGGCGGAGAGGCGGTGAGTCGTAGAGATCTGCAATGAGAAGAGGTTCTAGATGAAGTTCTCTGGAAAATCGAAGTGGAAAAATCTACAATTGGAAGGCGCTCTACGGTTATACTACCAGCCAGGAAGCAGTAGCTTGGGCTGGGGGTCTTACCATAGTCTCCATCTCCAACTCATAGTTTCTTCTCCGTTTTCGATAGCCTCATCCTCCTATACATCCCTACTGACTTCTGAACCTCGTCCCTATCGCTCGCTGTCGCCTGGTCAGTACTTCAACGTTTCGTCATGAAAAGCCTCTCAGATAAAATCTTTCCCAAGTCGAGATTGACCCACAGAGAGAGAAAGATCCTGGAATACAATGCCCTATTGAGTCCATCGAGTACCAGTTCCAGAGTCACCGAGGACTACCTTTCTGGCGGTCATCAACGAGATATTATATCCCGAAGTGGACGGTCTCCAGAACCTCCCATACAAGCGACTCGTCTTTCAACCCACAAGCGCGGTCGGGTTTTCCGTCCATTCCGTAAATTTTCCGACGCCTTGATTTGCCGTCTCGCGAGCTTCCTCAACCCTGCCCTTGCTATCTGTTTAAGCGTTACTTGCCGTCGCTTCGAAAAACTTATAGAGACGGATAAGAATTCTCTTAGCCGCTGCGAGAAGTGGTTTGTCATGGCTTGCTTGGAGCAGGACTACATCGACCGTTATCCTCCCCAGTCTGCTCCTCAGTCTTCTATCCACCATCAGCGTTCTCGGAACTCTGGCTCACCTCAGTCCTCTTGTGGGTCTTCTTCACATCAGCGGCGTTCTCGGCACTCCTCTACGCAGCATTTTCCAAGTATCAGTGATCCCAGCGGTTTCAACGGGCTTACCTGCGCACTCTGCAAAGTCAAGCATGGCCCCGAGACCTGGGGACAAACGTCTCCCAGATTTTGGACTTTTACGACGCATGCCCTTTTCCAAACAAAGTCGGTAGAGAGGCTCTGTTCATGGCATTTTGAAAAACTGGTGTTTCCAATCCGGAATGCTGTTCCTAGCTCAACTGGTATTCCGAGATGGGTCTCATCAAGGCAGGAAATGTGTATGCATTGTGGGAAAGTACAGATGCTGGAGAAGTGTCATTGCCTAGTCAAGACCTCTCATCCTGGGGCATTGTATCCAGAGTGTGAAATCTGCCCCTCGGAAATGGTAAGAGTATATGCTAGACCGGGCACCCAAGAAGAATTCGACGCAGCTGGATGGCGATTTTGTACAGAGAAGAAAGGCACAATGTTCGTGCGGGAAGATCTCAAAGGTAATGACCTGCTTCTTTGTGAGCATTGATTGAGCTGTTGAAGACTGACTATTCGGTGCAATGCAGATAAAGCAAGTTTGACCAAATCAACGATCCACGTGCCCATAGAGTATAGATAAACCAATGATGCCTTGACAAGAGGTGGCGGAAACATGACGGCCCCAGCTGGCATACCTTAGGTAGCCCTTTCAACACCAGCATCAGAGTACCGAGGCTTAGCCTGGTTGTCCTTATCCTGGACTACAATCGAAGGCAACTTAATGTGCCATCAAGTCAACACCTTGGGCATTTTTTGTGTCTTCCAGTCATTGCGCACTTGGATTCGAAACAGCTCTTTTCCCTTCACTGACCACTCCACAACTGAGCACCACGGTGCTACAATGGCCCACCAGTTGTTGAGCTTGAACGGCAAGCGCGAGCCGCACTAACACTACTTAAATACCTACTGTAGCCGCGCTGAACCAACGCTAGGTAGATGATGAAACAAATCTAACCCGGACGCTTTGATGAAGCTATTCGTAGAGTGGCTGTGGCCTTGTGGAGATTTCGGCTGCGAACAAGCTTTAGGTCGCCATCCCCTATTAAATGTTTGCTTTCTCGGTGTTCAACTTCCCACATGAAGCCTCTGACCTTTCGTGGCTTTGTGGTTTGACACTAATCCCTACGAGTATGGCTGTCTAGTGCGGTTCTCGTCCTATCTTAAGCGAAGGTTTGAAACCCCGCCGTTGGCCTAACAAGGCTGAGGGATCAATAAATACGTACGGTATCTGCTTCTTGAGTATCCGAACTTCTCTTCGAAATAATCCATGAAGGGACAAACAGGCATCTCTCGTCTGGCTTAAACACCAACCTACCAAGATGCAGAGCGTGCAAAGGCGGTTTGGGAAGCTTCTTCCCAGGACTGCAGACGAATCCCAGGTTGCAGTACTGCTCAAGGACTTCGATGATGCTGACAAGATGTTTGCAAAGGTAGGTAAAGACAGGGGGGCAAACCACTAGTCATATTCGATGTTAATTCGTGTCATAGATCATCGAAGCATCCAAAGCATGGCGTGATGCTTGGCTGGACATTCTCCTTACACAGCAACGGCTCATTTACAGTTTTCAAGTCATGTACTCCCCGTTTATTGGGTCCAACGAAAACTACGAGGGTCACCGACCAATGGAGACGCCGCAAAACATTATGGACAGGACAATAAAGCTCCAAGAAGGTTATGCTGAGCTCAAGACGGACCTGCTTGAGGAGGTCAACATGGTCGATACAAGAATCATAGGGCCAGCGACGGACGCCAAAGATTATATCCAGCCTCTGAAAAAGGTCATCAAAAAACGAGGAGACAGAAAGGTTAGAACACCCTGAAGCAGCTTCGAAAATAGGGGTCTAATTCCCGCAGCTGGACTATGAACGATATCAAGGACGGGTCGATACTGCAAGGAAGAAAGCCAAACGAACAGAAAAAGACAATATAAGTCTGGCGAAGGCTGAGGACCAATTACTTTATGCAAAAGAGGTAAGACAATAAGGCGAAAGTGCTACAAGGAAGAGACGCTTTCATTCCTTTCGGCCAGATCCACTTGCCTAAGCGCCAAGCTTTCTTGGACTCCTGTTCGATACCATGAGCCGTAATTGTTGTTCTCTAAAACTATGTCTTCTCTGTGTATACATGCCGCCTCTTGTGTTATGGTGACTAGGGTTTACGTTACTCGCTAACGTATGACTAGGAGTACACTGTAGCAGATGACAACCTAAAGTCATGTCTTCCGCCAGTAGTTACGGCGGCGTTTTCATTACTTCCTCATCTACTTTCAGCGCAGATCATGACACAAAATGCTCTGCTTGGCCATTATTATACTATGCTACACACTTATTGCGAGGAAGAGGGCTTCCCGTCACCTCCGCCTCCCATGACCGACATCATATCTACTTGGAATACGGACTTCAAGTTAGCTCAGCATGAGCTGGAAAGCATTCCCTCCGTTGCTGGTGGTAAGGCTGTACGTCAGCCGTTGAAGATGGAAGACCAGAAGCCTCACGGAAGTTTGACCGGGCTCAACCTCCGCAATGGCTATGCTCAGCGACGATCGAGTAACCAAGTCAAGACACTGAAGGCCCCAGTATCACCGTCTATCAGTGCAAGCTCAGGGCCGGCTGTTTCGCCAGGTGCTAGCGAATATGATGGACCGCCTACACCGCCGGATTCTAGTACGAGACCGAGAATCTCCTCTGTTCCATCGCAAACTTCCCTTTCGTTAGCGACTCCTAACTACAACCAAATTGCTATCAGAAGCCCTTCGCCGGGTGATGTTCAAACTATACATGCGCCAGCTGGTCCACGCTCAGACTACTTTAGCCGAGATCGATTACCTTCGAATACATCAATGGCTACCACGTCTTCGATGGCCTCGATTGCAGCGGGCAAGAAGAAGCCTCCACCACCTCCTCCGAAGAAAAGGCCATCGGAACAAGGAATCTGGGTGACGGCTTTGTATGAGTTTCCTGGTCAAGGGGGAGGCGATTTATCGTTTAGGGAAGGTGATCGCATCAAGGTCATCAAAAAAACAGACAGTCTGGATGATTGGTGGGAGGGCGAGCTCAAAGGGGTTAAAGGGAGCTTTCCAGCAAATTACTGTAAAGCTGCCTAGATTCGGTCGAGGCTTCGTGCTTGAATTTGCAATTTGTAGCGTACTACATAGTATCAAAGCACAATACCCAAAAGGCAATAGCATCTAGCAATTTAATTAGCAACTCCAAAACAGCTTGACGAACAACTTCATACGTAGACAGCATGAAAGGAATTGTTGACAGTAATGCGACATTTTGTGTTGTTAAGTAGAGCAGAGCTTTCAAATGACTCAGACAGATATTGTGACGGGTGCGATGGGTTTGCGACGTCATGAGTAGTTCATAGATTATCCACCTTAGTGAACTGTAACTCACCACGTCTACTAATAAGCACTTTGAGTAAAATTAATCATGGCTGATGGCAAGCTACTCAAAAGGCCGCTCTATGGTAGCATCCACAATGCGCCCTTTCACGTATGGACCATGCGCTGATCCAACCACGACAGTTTTTGATCTTCCCCCCGAGTTGCTCCTTACTCTTCATCTAAAAGACTCGTCAATACTGCAGCCTTCGGATGAAGTCAGCCAGGTATTGAAAGAGGATGCTATACCTATACAGGAGCCCAGAGCCAACGCAGTAGATGCAAAGGCAGCCACTTCCTGCCTCCTCTGTGGAGCTTCTTTTTCCAATGTTCAAGAACAAAGACGGCACGCCAAGTCGGATTGGCATGGTTATAACCTTAAGCAGAAGCTTCGGGGGGCCGCTTCAGTCACGGAGAGCGAATTCGAGAAGCTAGTGGATCATCTAGACGAAAGCATATCAGGTTCTGGCTCAGACTCTGAGGATTCGGAGAGCGAAGAGGATCGGAAAGAAAGCACCTTGACAACGTTGTTGAAGAAGCAAGCTAAACTCAACCATACGGGCGAGGATCAATCGGATTATGCTCCCAAGAAGCGGAAACGAGGTTCAGGGAAACCTCCTCTGATATGGTTCTCTACGCCTCTGTTGCCGTCTAACACTTCGCTGGGTATATATCGAGCACTGTTCACGAACGCGGAGCTACAGGACGAGTCAAAGATGCTGGAGGTCTTAAAAACAAAGCAACTAAAACCAGTGCCCTCGAGACCACCGCCCAACTCCTCTAATGGGGTACCACTTCCGGCCACCATGACAAGTCCTCAGATATTCCTGTGCATGATCGGTGGCGGTCACTTCGCTGCTATGATCGTGTCACTCGCTCCCAAAATGGGCGTAGTCAGCGGCGTGGAACAGCGACAAGCTATTGTTATCGCGCGTAAAACCTTCCATACCTATACAACTCGTCGGAAGCAAGGAGGATCTCAGTCTGCCAATGACTCAGCGAAGGGTACTGCGCATTCGGCTGGCGCCACGATACGAAGACGAAATGAAATAGCACTCGAGGTGAAAATACGCACGGTGCTTGCGGAATGGAAAGACCTTATCAATACTTCGCAGCTGATATTTATCAGAGCTACCGGCAGTTCCAATCGCAGAACGCTATTTGGGCCCTACGATGGGCAGGTACTGCGAAAAAACGACCCGAGAAATAGGGGCTTTCCATTCAGTACACGTCGTGCTACAGAAGCAGAGCTTATGCGCGCGTTCCTCGAGTTGACGAGAGTTCAGGTCAGCGAGGCCGACGAGGCAGCTCTAGCTGCAGAAAACGAGCGCGAAATCGCTTCTCGTAGACCAGCCACAGCAGTTAAACCTGCAACACCCAAACCCTCAAAGGAGGAAGAAGCCTTGCTTTTACACACCTCTCAGCTCCAAGCCTTGATACGCCGATCGAAAGTCCTTGCCGTCCTCTTCTACATTTCCAGCAATCTGCTCCCCTCCGACTTCGAGTTCCATCCGCCAGATACTCAAGCAAACCACCACGCCTCCACGCCACTCCACCTTGCTGCAAGCCTCAACTCGCCAGCCGTAGTTCTCGCGCTACTCATGAAAGCTGGTGCCAATCCAACTTTTCCTAACGGCGAAGGTAAACCCCCTTTTGACCTTGCCGGTGACCGCGTAACCCGTGATGCTTTCCGAGTCGCCCGCTCTGAACTTGGTGAAGACCGCTGGGACTGGTCTACCGCTCATTGCCCACCACCGCTCTCTAAGGCGGACGCGGAAAAGCGGGGAGAGCGCGAACGTGCTGATGCCGAGAGGGTTGAGGCCGAGAGGCGCAAAGTCGAAACTGAGAGGTTGGAGAGGGAGGCTGTGGTGAATGACGATCAGAAGTGGAAGAAGAAGGGAGGCGGACGTGCTGTGGGAGCGCTTGAGAAGACGGGGGCGGAGAAGAGGGAGGAGGAGGCGAGGGGGTTGACGCCCGAGATGAGGATGAGGTTGGAGCGGGAGAGAAGAGCGAGGGCGGCAGAGGAGAGGATGAGGAGGATGGCTCGTGGAGGCGCATAAAGAATCCTAGGACATTCTCTAATTCATTTCCAAGATGGTGGCCCTGCGTCCATCTTAATGGATCGCTCAAGCCGCAAATCAGATCTCACCCATACTCATCCTTGAATGAAAACTCCCATTTCTTTCAAATCACCGCAGCACCAAGTCCGATTCGTAGAAATGACCGACCATATTAATTTCCTCCTCGGGTCGGTCCACCCCCGTCACCCCAACTGATCCAACAACCGCCGCCTCCGCCTCTCCACCAACTCCTCCTGCACCTCCTCCGCACTCGGCACCGCCCCCCCCCCCCC
>JAABVA010001636.1_pt1 | contig 23634 bp, 25 predicted proteins | sample 5560331 | NCBI WGS metagenome assembly JAABVA01 (sample SAMN12812661, study PRJNA571458) | rock metagenome | isolation source: Antarctica rocks | place: Antarctica: Victoria Land, Mt New Zealand sud | collected 2016-01-07
TCCACCACCTCGCGCTTCATCAGATAGATCTGTTCGATGTCGACGGTGGTGCGCGGGGAGAAGACCTGCTCCTCCAGCGCGTCGATGTCGTCTTCGATCGCGTCGGTGACTTCCAGGTAGTTGTCCACCACATGGTCGGCGATCGCGTGCAGCACCGCCGATGGTCCCAGGGCCAGCTGCTCCGGGTCGCACTCCAGCCGGTGCCGGACGTCGACCAGCTCGGAGTGGTTGCCGTGCCGCACCGTGACGACGAAGTCGGTGCCGAGGAACACCATGACCTCACCGGACTCCACGATCTCCTTGGCGGTGGCGATCGACTCGTGGGCAACGTAGCGCACCGTCTTGACGACCATGAACAGCGAGTCGTCGTAGCGCTCGAGCTTGGGCCGCTGGTGGGCGTGCACGGCGTCCTCGACGGCCAGGTGGTGCAGGTCGAAGGTCTCCGCCAGGCCGGCCATCTGCGCGTCGTCGGGAGAGTGCAGCCCCACCCACACGTATCCCTCGCCGCGGCGGCGCACCTCGGCCAGCGCGGTGGTGTGGGTGAACGTGCCGGGTAGCCGGGCGCCGTCGATGTACACCGCGCAGTCGACGATGGCGTCGGAGGTGGGCGGTGACCCCGGTGGCAGGGAGGGCGCCTGGGGATCGCGCGCCGGGGCACGCAGCGGGTGCAGGGTCGGCACAGTCGTCACCTCCGGGGCCGGACAGGGCAGCTGAGCCGTGGAAAGCTCGGGTGGGTCGCGCGCACACGCTACTCCGCGCTCGGTCAGACTGTCTTCCGATCAAGCGGAGGTTTTCGCAGACGACAGCGTGGAGGTAGACGGTGCAGTTCGGTCGGTACTACGAGGAGTTCGAGGTCGGCGCGGTGTACAAGCACTGGCCAGGCAAGACGGTCACCGAGTACGACGACCATCTGTTCTGCCTCATCACGATGAACCACCACCCGCTGCACCTGGACAACCACTATGCCCAGGAGACGACCGACTTTGGCAAGAACGTGGTGGTCGGCAACTACATCTATTCGCTGCTGCTCGGGATGAGCGTGGCCGACGTAAGCGGCAAGGCCATCGCCAACCTCGAGGTGGAGTCGCTCAAGCACGTCAAGCCGACGTTTCACGGCGACACCATCTACGGCGAGACCGAGGTGCTGGACAAGACCCCGTCGAAGTCCAAGGACGACCGCGGCGTGGTCTACGTGGAGACCAAGGGCTACAAGCAGGACGGCACCGTGGTGTGCGTATTCCGCCGCAAGGTGATGGTGCCCAAGCGCTCCTACGGCGAATCGCGCGGTGGCGAGCAGCCCGGCCGCCCGGAGCCGAAGGCCTAGCCAGCCCCGCCCCCTCCCGCCGCCAAGTTGCACAACTTGGGCCCTCGCGGGGCGTCCCTCAACGCCAAGTTGCACAACTTAGCGCTGTGGGCTGCCTCCGCCACCCGCCATGTTGCGCAACTTGGCGCCTGGGGTGGCGGCGGGGGATGTCCGAGCGCCGGGGCAGACTGGTCGCCGTGCTCATCGATCTGCACTGCCACTCGACCGCGTCCGACGGAACAGACAGCCCCGAGCAATTGGTACAGGCCGGACACGCGGCAGGCCTGGACGTGCTGGCCATCACCGACCACGACACCACCGCCGGGTGGGCCGAGGCCGCGGCCGCGCTGCCGCCGGGGATGACGCTGGTGCGCGGGATGGAACTGTCCTGTCAGGCACCCGCCCCCGGCGGCGGCACCATCGCCGTGCATCTGCTGGCCTACCTGTTCGACCCGGAGCACCCCGACTTCGCGGCCGAGCGCCTGCGGCTGCGCGGTGAGCGGAGCAGGCGACTGCGGGTGATGGCCGAACGGATGGCCGCGGATGGTCTGCCGGTCGACCCCGATGCGGTGCTCGCCGATGCCGGTCCGGCCGCCGGACGACCGCACCTGGGGCGGGCCCTGGTGGCGGCCGGCGTGGTGGGCTCGGTGAGCGAGGCGTTCGCCGATCTGCTGTCCAGCCGCGGCCGCTACTACGTCAGCAAGCAGGACACCCCGCTGCACCGTGGTGTCGAGCTCGTTGCCGCAGCGGGCGGAGTCAGCGTGCTCGCCCACTGTCGGGCCAAGAGCCGAGGCCGGGTGCTCACCGAGGAAGCGATCGCGGAACTGGTGCCGAGGGGACTGGGCGGAATCGAGGTGGATCACATGGACCACACCGCGCTCGACAAAGAGCGATTGCGTTCCCTGGCCGACGAGCTCGGCCTGTTCACCACCGGCTCCAGCGACTACCACGGAACGAACAAGACCGTGCGCCTCGGAGCCCACCGCACCACGCCCCAGGACTATGAGCGACTGGAGGCCGCGGCGAGCGCCACCGCGGTGGTCCGCGGATGACGGCCGAGCAAGCGCAGCTGGGTTTCGAGGGCATGCCCACCCGGCTCATCCGGATCACCCCGTCCAAGCTGAGTACCTGGACGTCCTGCCGACGGCGCTATCGGATGACCTACCTGGACCGCCCGGCTCCGGTGCGCGGCGGTGCATGGGCGCACAACACCCTGGGCGCCGTGGTCCATGCCGCGCTGCGCAGCTTCTTCGACCAGCCGCCCGCCGAGCGCAGTGCCCAGAACGCGCGCTCGCAGGTGGTGAAGGCGTGGGCTGCGGTCGGCGACAACAGTGGTTTCGCCGACGTCGCGCAGGCTGCCCGCTACCGGGAGCGTGCGCAGGACTGGGTGAGCGACTACGTCGATGAGCTCGGCGACGGGGCAGCGGAAGTCGAGGCAGTCGGCCTGGAGCGCTGGGTCGCCGCCCCGTTGGGGGCCATTGTCGCCGAGGGCAGGGTGGACCGCATCGACTCCCGCGCCAACCCGCAGGCGCCCGACGGTGTCGAGCTGGTCATCGTCGACTACAAGACCGGCAGACTCGCACTGAGCACCGACGATGCCCGCGGATCGCAGGCCATGGCGTTGTATGTGCTGGCCGCCCGCCGCACCCTGCGCCGACCGTGCCGGCGGGTGGAGCTGCATCATCTGCCCACGGGCCAGGTGCTCTCGTTCGAGCACACGCCGCAGTCGTTGGCGCACCACCTCCAGCGTGCCGAGGAAGCAGCGGAGGAGATCGCACTGGCCACCGACACGTTGTCCGCGGGAGGCGATCCCGACGTGCTGTTCCCGCCGAATCCCGGTACGCAGTGCTCATGGTGCGATCTCCGTAGGCATTGCGCCGAGGGGATCCAGGCGTCCCCACAGCTGCAGCCATGGGCGGGGTTGGCCCCGTGACCGCCACCGGGACATCGCGGGTCGGTTCGGGACTGACTCGGCTGGTGCGGGGATTCTCCGGGATCCTGACCGGTGGGCTGGTGGTGCTGGCGCTGGTGGTGCTGGGCGCGGCGATCATGGCGTCGCGGCGCGCCGTGGACGGCCCAGAGCCGATCATGGTCGTGGTGCACCTGCTGGCCGCGGCCGTCGCCGTGGTCGCGCAGGGGCTGGGCGATCGCCGCGGAGCCTCCGGAGCCGTTGGCGCCGCAGCCGTCGTGGCGGCCCTCAGCGCGGCGGTGCTGTGGACGCAATGGTGGACATGAGAGCCGCGCGGGCCCACGCCTGCTGAGCCGGCGGCCCCACCCGCAGCCGCTCGGGCAGCTGCATCGCCGCGGTGCGCAGGCCGCGCAGCGCGATACCGGCAGCCAGTTCGGTGCCGGGCAGACCCGGCAGTCGGTACATCCGCCGCGCCCAGCCGGGCAGCAGGCTGAAGGCGAGGACAGCCGCCGCCGACCACGCCGGACGCGCCGGGGTGAACAGCTGAACCCGCCACGGCATCGGCGGCACCACCAGCATGCGTGCCGCGGCACGGGTCGTCGGGGTGCACTGCAGGGCTGGACGCATCCCTTGCAGGTAGCGCGTCACCTCCGCTCGACTACCCGGCACGTCCTTCGCGCCGAGCAGCCGGGCCGCTCGCACCTGTTCGGCGAGGAAGCGGTCGGCGTCGGCGTCGGACAGCGGCAGACCGCCGCGCCGCACCGCGGTGAGAAAGCTGGAGACCTCCGTGACGTGCACCCAAGTCAAGAGTTCGGGGTCCTGCGCGGAATACCTCAGTCCCGTCACGTCGTCCGTGCCTCGCACCAGGGTGTGCAGCTGCCGGACGCGTTCGGCGATGGCGTCGACCTCGTCGATGGGACCGAAAGCCACGGTGCTGACGTACTGGACGGTGCGCTGCAGGCGGGGCCAGAAGTTGTCCCGGTACCCGGAGTGCTCGTACACCCCGGCCATCGCCAGCGGATGCAACGCCTGCAGGAACAAGGCACGCAGTCCGCCGATACTCACGGCGGGATCGGCGAGCACGCGCCAGGTGACGCTCTCCGGACCGAACAGACCCAGGTCGGCCGCATCACCCGGCACTGGCGTTTCCCGCTCCACGTTGCCAGCATCCCCGTGCCGGCGAAGGCGCGCCACCGCAGTGCCAGAAACCACATCCCCGGCAGCTGACGTGCAAGTATCTGCATCGTGACGTTCACGCTGGCGGTAGCCAACCAAAAAGGTGGAGTGGCCAAGACGACGACGGTGGCCTCGTTGGGGGCGGCGCTGGCAGCGTCCGGGCGCAAGGTACTGCTCGTCGACCTCGATCCGCAGGGTTGCCTGACCTTCTCGCTCGGCCACGACCCGGACGCACTGTCGGGCTCGGTGCACGAGGTGCTACTCGGGGACATTCCCGCGTCCCAGGTACTGCTGGATACGGCGGAAGGGCCACGTTTGCTGCCCGCCACCATCGATCTGGCCGGCGCGGAGGCGATGCTGCTGATGCGTGCCGGCCGGGAGTATGCGCTCAAGCGGGCCCTGGCCACGGTGGCGGACGACTTCGACGTGGTCCTGGTGGACTGCCCGCCGTCGCTGGGGGTACTCACGCTCAACGGGCTGACGGCCGCCGCGGCGGTGCTGGTGCCCTTGCAATGCGAGACCCTGGCGCACCGCGGGGTGGGACAGCTGCTGCGCACCGTCGCCGATGTGCAGGCGATCACCAACCCGGAGCTGCGCCTGCTCGGTGTGCTGCCCACCCTCTACGACGCCCGCACCACCCACAGCCGGGACGTGCTGGCCGACGTGGCCCACCGATACCAGCTGCCGCTGCTGGCGCCCCCGGTGCCCCGCACCGTGCGGTTTGCCGAGGCGTCCGCGTCGGGTAGCTCGGTGCTGACCGGCCGGAAGAACAAGGGGGCCCAGGCCTACCGCGACCTGGCTGCCAACCTTGTGGCGCACTGGTACGACGGCGCCGAGCTGCAGGTCGTCGACGTCAGCTAGGGGGCTAGTTCAGGGCGGTGATGGTCGGTCCGCGCTGCTCGAGTACGACTTTTCCCGCTACCGCAAGCCCGATCGGGCCGCTGGGGGCTCCGCCACGGTCGACGGGGATCGTTCGGCCTTGGGCGCCGGTGGCCGTGGAGATCGTGACGATGCCGGCAGGTACCGGTACCAGCAACTGTCCGGCCATTTCCGCGCCGGGGCCCAGCGCGCCCGGCACCGTCCAGCTCGCGCTGAGGTCGCCCGAGCGCAGCGCCAGCACCCCGGAGCCGGTCCACCAGGTGAGCACGAAGGCACCGGAGGTGGTGGCCTCGACGAGCGGATGGCTGGCATCGGCGGGTGGGGCGGCCTCGGTTAGCGGGAACGAGCCCACCAGGTGCGCGGAGCTGTCGTACAGCCCGATCCGCGGCTCGGCGCCGGGCAGGTAGACCGCGACGCGTTCGCCGGTCACCGCAATCACCCGGGCGCCGGCCACCCCCAGCAGGGTGGAACCGAGCTCCGCGGGCTTCGTCGAGTCCTCCGGTGCGGGGCTGAGCAGGGACAGCCGGTCGCTCTGCTCCCCGGGGCAGGACAGTGCCACGGCGATGCGCTGCGGGGAGGAGGCGACCGAGCGCAGGGCGCACCCGGGATGGGGCTGCGAGGCGGGATTGACGGGAGCATCGACGCGGCCGAGCTCCAGGGTCCGCACCAGGTCGGAGCGCCACACCTCCATCCGGGTCGAGCCGACGGATGCCAGGTAGGTGCCGTTGCCCTCCAGGGTCACCGCGGCATCGGCCTCGCTGTCGCGCTGCGGTCCGCGTGCGCCGGTGGCGCCGTCCAGGGACGTCACGTCACTGCAACCACGCCCCGTCCGGTACACCGCAACGGCCCGGTTCCACTGCCCGGTGGCCGCGCAGAGCGGCCGGTCGCGGGCGTAGCGCCACAGTTCCCGGCCGGTCGACGGATCGCGCCCGCTCACCTGCGAGCCCTCCGCGCTGACCACAGCGCCGCCCACCACCACCGGGGCTCGCGTTGCCGCGGACGGCGCCTGCCATGCCTGCGTCAGCGTCGCGGGCACGCCGGTGGCCGGCACGAGCGGCGCGGCGGGCACCGCGGCCGGCACCGAGGTGGTCGACCGGGCCTCGCTGCGGACCCACAGCACGCTGGCGAGCACTACGACGACCAACACGATCGCGGCGGCCGCGGCGAGGTCACGCCGTGTGCGCCGCTCGGGGGCCAGCACCTGCTCGGATCAGTCGGTACTGCTGGGGCTGCTGGCTGCGCCACTGCGCCGGCGCCGCGTTCTGCGCCGCGGGGTCTCCGCCGAACCTGCCGGAGCGTCTCCCGCGCCGCCGGTGCCGGTGGGTGCTGTGGCGTCCGCCCCTGCCGAGCTGCCGCTCCGGGTCCGCTTGCGGGGGCCGCGGCGTCGCCCGCTGCTGGGCGCAGTCTCTGGCTCTGGGTGTCCGCTGCGGGGAGTCCCGGAGCGCTTGCGGCCCTTGCTGTCCCCGAGGTCCTCGGCCTGTTCGGCGTCGAGCCCGGCCCTGGTGCGCTCGGCGCGGGGCAGTCGACCGGCCACACCCGAGGGAATGTCCAGCTCGGCGTACAGGTGCTCGGAGCTGGAGTAGGTCTCCACGGGGTCGGGCTGACCGAGCCCGAGGGCCTTGTCGATGAGCTGCCACTTGGGCAGGTCGTCCCAGTCGACCAGCGTCAGGGCCACCCCGGTCTTGCCGGCCCGGCCGGTGCGGCCGATGCGGTGCACGTAGGTCTTCTCGTCGTCGGGGCACTGGTAGTTGATGACGTGGGTGACGTCGGTGACATCGATGCCCCGTGCGGCCACGTCGGTAGCGACGAGGACGTCGATCTTGCCGGTCCGGAACGCCCGCAGGGCCTGCTCACGGGCGCCCTGGCCCAGGTCACCGTGCACGGCGCCGACGGCGAAGCCACGCTCGGCCAGCTCGTCGGACACCTTCTGCGCGGTGCGCTTGGTACGGGTGAAGATCATCGAAAGACCACGCTCGCGTGCCTGCAGGACGCGGGCCACCACCTCCACCTTGTCCATCGCGTGGGCGCGGTAGACGTGCTGGGTGGTGCGCTCGTGCACCGCGGATGAGTCGGGCTCCTCGGCCCGGATGTGCGTGGGCTGGGTGAGGAAGGTCCGCGCCAAGGTGATGATCGGACCGGGCATGGTCGCGGAGAACAGCATGGTCTGACGCTTGTCCGGCACCATGCGCAGGATTCGTTCAATGTCCGGCAGAAAGCCCAGGTCGAGCATCTCGTCGGCCTCGTCCAGCACCAGCACGCCGATCTTGCCCAGCACCAGGTGCCCCTGTTGCGCGAGGTCCAGCAGCCGGCCCGGGGTGCCGACGACGAGGTCGATGCCCTTCTGCAGCGCGGCGATCTGCGGCTCGTAGGGGCGCCCACCGTAGATGGACAGCACCCGCATGCCCAGGTGCTTGCTGGCGTCGCGCAGGTCCTGGCTCACCTGCAGGCAGAGTTCTCGGGTGGGCACCACCACGAGCGCGCGGGGGGTGCCGTCCAGGGTGGTAATTCCCGAGCCCTCGGTGGTGATTCGGTGCAGCAGGGGCACACCGAAACCGAGGGTCTTGCCCATGCCGGTGCGCGCCTGGCCGATGAGGTCGTCGCCGGCCAGGGCCAGCGGCAGGGTCAGTTCCTGGATGGCGAAGGTGCGCTCGATTCCGGCTTCGGTCAGTGCCCAGACGATCTCGGGGCGCACGCCCAGCTCGGCGAAGGTCGGGGCCTCCGGAGTCACCGGTGCGTCGCCGACCAACGGGTGAGAGACGTCATCGACCTCGGGGACGCCGTCGGGGCTGTGCTCGAGGGCTACCGGGTCGGCGGCGGGGGAGCGATCTGTGGCGGACTGATCTGCGGTGGAGCGGTCTGAAGTAGTCAGGGGTCGTGCCTCTCTCGGGCCAGCACGCACGTCACGGATCTGGGTCAGACCCCGTCCACCCGTGAGGCGCCCCCGCTGCGGCGGCCATCGAATTCGGCGCCGGCGGGGCGCGGCAGCGTGGGGAGGCTGGTGCGCGCACAGGTTCTGAGCAGCAGCATGTCGCGGCGTGCTCCCCTCCATGGTAACCGCTTCGCGGGCCGGGCCGGAGCCAGCTCGGTCGAGTGGCTGCTGCAGAGATCATTCGAACCGTCGATCGAGTTTCTAATTAGCCATTCTCTGGTAACATATTCGATCCGTGTTCCACCATTCATTGGAGGAATCATGTTGAGAAACTCGATGAGAAGCCTGTTCGTCGCCGTGCTGGCGGTCTTGGGCGCGACGGTCTCCATTCTTCTCGCGCCGACTGCTTCGGCGGCGACAAACAACCCGTGTCCGACATATCGGCGGCGTGCGTCGATCTGACGAACCACCGTGCCTGGCTGCAGTCCGGGGGCACAACCATCTACGGCCCGGTGCCGATCACCTCGGGAAAGGCCGGATTACGCACTCCGGCCGGCACCTTCGAGGTTTTCTGGCGCGACAAGTACCACAAGTCCACGCTCTACAACGAAGCGCCGATGCCGAACTCGGTGTTCTTTAACGGCGATATCGCGTTCCACGAGGGCTCACTGAACGTGCAATCGGCTGGTTGCATCCACCTCTCGCCCGCGGCATCGCTGACTTTCTTCAACACTCTCCGCGTGGGTGACCAGGTCTACGTGTTCGGCGCCGACGGCACCTGATCGCCGCCCGGGCGCGAGAGCGGGGGGTGCCGCGCTCACGCTAGGCTCGCCGCCTATGAGCGAAGCCGAGCAGCCTGACGTGGCCACCGCCGTGCATCCCGGAGTGGCCGATCTGATGGGTGTGTTGGCCTACGGCGAGCTCTCCGCTTTCGATCGCCTCGCATCGGACGCACGCACCGCTCCCACGTTGGCCGGGCGCGCCGCGCTGGCGTCGATGGCCGCCGCGGAGATGGGCCACTTCGAGTTGATCGACGACTTCCTCAGCGGACGAGGAGTGTCCGTGGAGGCGGCGATGGAACCGTTCATCGAGCCCCTGGATGCCTACCACGCGTCCACCGCCCCGGCGTCGTGGCTCGAGTCCCTGGTGAAGGACTACGTTGGCGACGGGCTCGCAGCGGACTTCTACCGGGAGATCGCGGGCGGCCTCGACGCGGACACCGAGGCGACGGTGCGTGCGGTTCTTTCCGAGACCGGGCACTCCGCCTTCGCCGAGCGGGAGGTGAGCGCTGCCTGCGCCGCCGACCCGGCGGTGCAGGCGCGCCTCACCCTGTGGGGGCGCCGATTGCTCGGCGAGGCGGTGACCCAGGCGCAGCACGTGGTTGCCCAGCGGGACGATCTCGCCGAGCTCATCATCACCGGCTCCTCCGGGCTGGCCGGAATCGCCGCGTTGTTCCGGCGGCTGCAGAACCAGCACACCCGGCGGATGGCCGCACTCGGCCTAGGCTGAGCCCCCTGTTCGCTGACAGCACACCACCGATCGTCTTCGCCGTCCTCGGGCTGCACTAGCCTTCGGGGCAGTACGTAACCGCACTCGGCTCGGAGGTTCCCGTGGAGGTCAAGATCGGCGTCGCAGAAAGCCCGCGCGAGCTGTTGGTGAACAGCAGCCAGACGCCGGACGAGGTGCAAGCACTGGTCCAGGCCGCGCTCGAGGGCGACCGCAGCGGTCTGCTCGCGCTCAGCGACGACAAGGGCCGCCGGTTCGTGGTGCCGTCCGCGCGGGTGTCCTACGTCGAGATCGGCCCCGCCGACGGCCGCCGGGTTGGCTTCGGCGCCGCCTAGTCGGATCCGGGGGCTTCGCGCTCCGGCCCTGTCTGCAGGGGGAGATGCCCCACACCCGCCCAGGCCAGCGAGCTGATGATTTCCACGGCCTCGCTCTTGGGAACCGGGCGGTCGGAGTCCAGCCAGAAGCGGGCCCCCACCTGGCTGGCGCCCACCAAGCCCGCGGCCAGCAGGCGGGCTCGGTGGGGGTCCAGTCCGGCGTCGGCCATCACGGCTTCGGTCACGGCGTCGATGCACTGCTCGGTTCCGCGCTCCACCCGTTGCTGCACGGACGGCTCGCCCAAGAGGTCGGACTCGAACACCAACCGGTAGCCCTGGCCGTCGGCGTCGATGAAGTCGAAGTAGGCGGCGACGGCGGCGTGCACCCGTTGCTTGTTGTCCGGCGTGGAGTTGATCGCCTCCCTGACCAGTCGCACCAGGTCGTCGACGTAGCTGTGCAGCAGGTCGAGGTACAGATCCAGCTTGCCAGGAAAGTGCTGGTAGAGAACAGGTTTGCTGACCCCGGCCCGAAGCGCGATCTCCTCCATGCCGGTGGCGTGGTAGCCGCGGCTGACGAAGACGTCGCGGGCGGCCGCCATCAGTTGAGCGCGTCGTGCCGTGCGGGGCAGGCGGGCGTTTCGTCGGGGGACCGGCGAGCTCGAAGGCGTGCCATCGAACTTCCGAGCGGTGACGTCTGTCATCGCACCTCCTTCGCGTCGCTGGCAACTGAAACGCCTTTTTTACTGGTCTGCATACGTTACCTGTGGGTATCCAACCGTGCCGCACCTCACCGAGGCGCCGCGGGTCGAGTCTGCGCCGGATTCGGGTATGCCGCATCCTGTGCTCATGTATGAGACAGCCGAACAGGCTCCGTTGGTGGACGACGGCCTGGGAGCGGTCGACGACGACCGAACATCCTGGCCCGGCGAGACGATCACCGTGGGAACTCAGCGCATCCATGTGCGCACCCCCCCGGGACCCGCCGACGTCACCCCCGCGGTCTACGTACACGGACTGGGTGGCTCGGCCACCAACTGGACCGACCTCGCGGGTGTGTTGTCCCCGTTGATGCCCGGGATCGCGCTGGACCTGCCTGGCTTCGGGTTGTCCGAACCGCCCGAGGGCGGCGACTACTCCCTGGGAGCCTGCGCGCGGCTCGTTGTCGACTATCTGGAGGAGCGGGGACCGGCGCACCTGTTCGGCAATTCGATGGGCGGCGCCGTGGCGCTGATGGTCGCCGCCAGCCGTCCCGACCTCGTCGAGACGCTGACCCTGGTATCGCCCGCGGTGCCGGATCTGCGCCCGGACCCGCGACGGGTGTCCGACATCCGACTGCCCCTTGCCTTCCTGCCGGTGATCGGGCGCCGGGTGCGCCACCAGCTGGCCAACACGCCGGCGCAGCAGCGCGCCGAGCAGATGATCCGGCTGTGCTTCGCCGACCCGGACGCGGTGCCGGAACAGAAGATCGCCGCCGCGGTGCGCGAAGCCGACGAACGCAGCGGCCAGTCCTGGGCCTCGCAGGCGCTGGGCAAGTCCTTCGGGGCGATTCTGCAGACCTGGGTGACGCAGCCCGGGCGCTCCCTGTGGTCGATTGCCGCGCAAATCCAGGTGCCGACGCTGATTGTGTGGGGCACCAAGGACCGGCTGGTCAGTGTGGACCGGGCGCCGCGGCTGGTCGGATCGATCGCCCGTAGCAGGCTGTTGGTGTTCAACCACGTGGGTCACGTCGCTCAGATGGAGCGGCCGAAGGCCGTCGGCCGCGCCGTGCGGGGGATGCTCGACGAGGTGCAGGCCGGTCAATGGTGAGGAATACAGTGCGCTGTTGTGGCACCCTGTCACGGTGAGCCGAGCACCAAGGGACGGCGAGTGGGGTGCGCCCAGCGACGACCGGGCGCACCGTTCGGCCGCCGCTGAGCCGGCTCGCCGAGGCAGCACGGCGCTCGTCCTTCTCCCGCAACGCCGCCACGGAGATCGCGGCCAGCCGCTGCGGGCGTCCTGGGACCCGATTCGTGCTGGGGGTGGCCGCCCGCGCAGTGCCCAGCGACCACCGCGCGTCGGGGTGCGCCGGCGCACCGCGCTCGGGCGCTTCGTCGCCTCCTACGGGTGGCGGGCCTACGCGATTCCGGTGCTCATCGTCGTCACCGTGCTAACGATCATCGGCGTGACCCGGCCGTCCACGGATCCCGAGCGCCCGGCCGCCGGAACGGTGGCCGGTTCGGAAGACCCCGCGTTCGGCTCGCTGAGTACCGGCAAGGCCGGGCCCGCCATCATCGGCGCGCCCCCGAGTGCGGACGGCGGCTTCAGCGCCTCGCTGGCCTCTGGCGCACTGCCGGCGGGCGGTCCGGTTGCGGATCAGTCCGTCAAGGCTTGGCACGTCATCCCCGGAAGTGGCCCGCAGGTCGGCACCGGCACGCAAGCGGTCTCCACGTACACGGTCGAGGTCGAGAACGGGATGGACACCTCCTCCTTCGGCGGCGACGAATCCTTCGCCCGCCTCGTCGACGAGACCCTGAACAACCCCAAGAGCTGGACGCATGATCCGCGCTTCGCCTTCCGTCGCATCGACTCCGGAGAGCCGTCCTTCCGTGTCTCGCTGTCCACGCCTGCGACGGTGCGTGACGCCTGCGGCTACACCATCCAGCTCGAGGTGTCCTGCTACAACAGCGGCATCGGCCGGGTGGTCGTCAACTTGGCGCGTTGGGTGCGGGGCGCCGTGGCCTTCCAGGGCGATATCGGCTCGTATCGGCAGTACGCCATCAACCACGAGGTCGGCCACGCCATCGGCTTCCATGAGCATCAGCCGTGTGGCTCCGACGGCGCGCTGGCGCCGATCATGATGCAGCAGACGCTGGGCACGGCCAACAACGACATTGCGAAGGTGGATCCCGACGGCGTCGTCTCCGCGAACGGCTTGAGCTGTCGGTTCAATCCGTGGCCGTTCCCGACGGTGTAGCGCCGACCACCGACGACCCCCTGCGCACGCCTGAGCCATAGGTGGCGGGAAGCCCGGCGGCGCTCCGTGCGTTACAACATTGGACAATGATGATGAGGGCTCGCTTCGCGAGCGCTCATGAGCCATCCAGTTGAACGCACCGAACGGGAGACACCATGGCGAGCGCCGCCGGACTACCTCCGCTGGTTGAACCAGCCGCCGAGCTGACCAAGGAGGAGGTTGCGCGCTACAGCCGTCACCTCATCATCCCCGACGTCGGCATGGACGGACAGAAGCGCCTGAAGAACGCCAAGGTGCTCGTCATCGGTGCCGGTGGGCTGGGTTCGCCCGCCCTGCTGTACCTGGCCGCGGCCGGCGTCGGCACCATCGGCATCGTGGACTTCGACATCGTGGACGAGTCCAACCTGCAGCGCCAGGTGATCCACGGCCAGTCCGACATCGACAAGCCCAAGGCGGTCAGCGCCAAGGAGTCGATCCTGGAGATCAACCCCTTCGTCAACGTGCAGCTGCACCAGGTGCGCCTGGAAGCCGACAACGTCCTCGATGTGTTTCGGGACTACGACCTCATCCTCGACGGCACCGACAACTTCGCCACCCGCTACCTGGTGAACGACGCCGCGGTGCTGCTCGGCAAGCCCTACGTCTGGGGATCCATCTATCGCTTCGAGGGTCAGGCCTCGGTGTTCTGGGACAACGCGCCGAACGGTCGTGGACTGAACTACCGCGACCTCTACCCGGAGGCGCCGCCACCCGGCATGGTGCCCTCCTGCGCCGAGGGCGGCGTGCTCGGCATCCTGTGCGCGTCGATCGGCGCGATCATGGGTACCGAGGCGATCAAGCTGATCATGGGGATCGGTGAGCCGCTGCTCGGTCGGCTGATGGTGTACGACGCACTGGAGATGACCTACCGGACTATCAAATTGCGCAAGGACCCGGAGGCCACCACGGTCACCGAGCTCATCGACTACGAGGCCTTCTGTGGCGTGGTGTCCGACGCGGCGCAGCAGGCAGCCGCGGGTAGCACCATCACCGCCGTGGAACTGAAGGAAATGATCGATTCCGGCAAGGACTTCCAGCTCATCGACGTCCGCGAGCCGGTGGAGTGGGACATCGTGCGGATCCCCGGTGCCACCCTGATCCCCAAGGACCGCATTCTGTCCGGGGACGCCCTGTCCGAGCTGCCGCAGAACAAGCCGATCGTGCTGCACTGCAAGTCGGGTGCCCGTTCGGCCGAGGCCCTTGCGGCGGTGAAGAAGGCGGGCTTCGCCGACGCCACGCATCTGCAGGGCGGCGTGCTCGCCTGGGCCAAGCAGGTGGACCCCAGCCTCCCCACCTACTGAGGGCAGGCGGCGTCAGGGGGCGGGAAGCTCAGCGGCCTGACGGCGCAATTCGGCGGCCTTGATCTTGCTGCCGTTGGTCCCGGACGTGAACGGCATGGTGTCGACGACGATGACCCGCTCGGGGACCTTGAATGCCGCGAGCTCGTCGCGGCACCAGCTCAGGAGTTCCTCGGTGTCCACGGTCTGTCCTGCCGCCGCGGTGACGAATGCGACCGCGACCGGGCGGCCGTCTCGTTCGGCGCCCACCACCTTGACCATCTCCACCGCGGGATGCCCGATGAGGAACAGCTCGATTTCCGCGGGTTGAACGAGGAAGCCGCGCAGACGTAACGCCTCTCCGGCCCGCCCCTCGTACGTGAAGGAGCGCTCATCGTCGTCCACCGACCCGAGGTCGCCGGAGTCGAAATAGCCCTCGGCGCTCAGTGGGGGAAGCGGTTCGCTTCTACCCCGAAGGTAGCGCTGGAGCACGTTGTAACCGATGCCGGCACCGAGCACCAGTCCGAGCATGGTGCCCCGGCTGAGACCGACGATCCGGGTGCCGAAGTCGACCATGCCTGTGCTCAGCACGTAGAACGCCGCGTTGACGACGAGGAAAGCGCCGGCCGCCTGCAGGACGGCACGGGAATGGTTTCGCAGGACGTCGAGCACGGGTTGCTTCGCCGGCGCGCTGGTGCTGGTGCTCGCCTCCTCCTGCAGCTGCTGAAAGACCGGGGTGTCCTCGATGCGGCTCTGGATGTACAAGCCGACGAAGACGACGATGATGCCGGCGAGAAACGGCAGCCGCCAACCCCAGCTCTCGAAGGCGCTTTTCGACATCAGCGATGTGATGGCGTAGAAGATGCCCGTCGCCAGTGCCGAACCGGCGACAGCCCCGAGCTGAACCATGCTGCCGTAGAAGCCGCGTCGTTCGACCGGTGCGTGCTCGGTAAGCAGGAGGGCTGCCCCGCCCCACTGTGCGCCGACCCCGAGCCCCTGGACCAAACGGAGCAGGACTAGCAAGGTCGGCGCCCAGACACCGATGGTGGCGTAGGTGGGCAGCAAGCCGATCCCGACCGTGGCAACCCCCATCAACAGCATGGCACCGACGAGAACGGGTCGACGCCCGTGCTTGTCGCCGAGCTGGCCGGCGACGATGCCGCCGACCGGTCGGGCCAGGAAGCCGACCGCGAGGGTGCCGAACGAGGCGATGGTCGACACGCCCGGGCTAAGGGAGGGAAAGAACAGCTTGCCCAAGACCAGGGCCGCGGCCGTCGTGTAGATGAAGAAGTCAAGCCATTCGGCGACCGACGCGGCGACGCCGGCGGCGGCGATCTTTCCCATGCGCTTGTCGGCCGAGGGTGGGGTGGTGGCGGTCATGAAGGCCTCCGTCTGCGGTGAACGATCGTTCGTACACAGACTACGGAGTGACCTGGAGCACGTCAACACGCCGACGGCGCTGCTTATCGGAGCTGGCGGGCCTCCACTAGTGCCAGGGCGAAATAGGCGTGGCGACGTGCAACTTCGGTCGCGGACAGCGCCCCGCCGGGCCGGAACCAGACGGTGATGTTGGACGCCATGGTGAGCAACGACCGACTCGCGTCCATCGGGTACGGGGTGGCAAACTCGCCGGAGCGCACCCCGGCCTCGACGATGTCATCGACCACGGTTTGCAGTGCGTCCCGGGTCTCGACCACCTCGGCGCGGTAACCATCGCTCAGATAGCGGAATTCGGTGTTGCTCACGACCAGCTCGTCGCGGTGCTCCAGCACGTAGCGCGCGTAGGCCTCGATGGCCGACGACAGTCGGCTGGTGGCCGTGTCTCCCGCCGCCGCGACGGCGGCTTGGACGGCGGCGAGCTGCTGCTGGCTCGCGCGCCGCAGCACGCTGACCAGCAGCTCGTCCTTGGATTGCACGTAGTTGTAGACGTTCGCCAGGCTGGTGCCCGCGCGACCGGCGATCAACCGGATCGACGCGCCATGGAAGCCGCGTTCACTAAACGCCTGCAGTGCCGCAGCCAGGATGGCTTCTTCGGTGACGCTCGTCTGTCCTGCACTGGGAATGGCCACCTCGGCACGGTATCGCGCCGAACCGTCGCCGTCGGTTTAGGGTGGGTGTATGAACGATCGTTCAGTAGCGCAATTCGTACCCTCAAGTGCTGCCGGTGCGCCGGATTCGGGCCGGTGGTTTCTGGAGGACTTCTGTGTGGGGCACCGTTGGCGCACGGGTGCCCGGCAGCTCACCAAAGCCGATATCGCCGCCTTCGCCGCGGTGAGCGGGGACACACATCCGTTGCATACCGACGACGCCTACGCCGCGAGCACCAGATTCGGGACGCCGATTGCGCACGGTCCGATGGGGATCGCCATCGCCATGGGACTGCTGCACGAAATGCATCTCGTCGACGAAACGGTGGTCGCTCTCCTAGAGACGCGATGGGTTTACCTGGCGCCGATGCGCGCCGGAGATCGCATCTACGCCGAGGTCCTGATCACGGGGGTGCGGCGGACCAGCAAGGGCGACGCCGGTGTGGTCGAGCGCCGGGTGAGTCTGCTCAACGACGCCGGGACCGTGGTGCAGCGAGGTTCCCTGCCGGTCCTGGTGCGCGCCCGGAGCGTGGGCCGGGAAGCCGACGACGCCACGCTTGCGTTCTGTACCGAGGCCTGGGGGGCACTGCTGGCACAGGCACTCAACGACAACTCCGCGTTCGTGTCGGCCACGGCGACGTGGGACGGCACCATCGGACTGGCCTGCGGAGCCCGGTCGGTGCAGCTGCGGATCTACAAGGGCCGCGTCCTGGAGGCCGTCCGGCGGACGCCGCATGGCCCGACGTTCACCGTTGCGGCGGAACCGGAGGTCTGGATTCGCCTGGCAACCGGATCGTGCAACGACTTCGTCCGTCGGGCGCACGCCGGCGAGATCGCCACCCATGGTGACGCGTACGAGTACCTCCGCCTCACCAAGGCTCTTGCCCTGCTGTGGGACGAAGTACGCGTGCTGGCGGGGAAGAGGGCGGCCTGATGCTGACCAGTACCGGTTATCTGCAGGTGCAGGCGTCGCTGGCGTTCGTCGAGATCTACGGCGAGGGGCCCACTGTGCTCCTGGTCCACACCGCCGGACAGTCCGGTGTGCAGTGGCGGCACACCGTTCCCGACCTCGTCGATGCCGGGTACCGGGTCGTCGTGCCGGACCTGCCCGGGCACGGCCGCAGCGAGCCGCACCCGAGCGGCCCGGTGCAAGACCTCGGCGACTACGCCGCATGGTGTCTGGACCTGATGCAGCTACTGGAGTGCGACCGCTTCAGCGTCGTGGGGTGCTCGATCGGCGGCAAGGTGGCGCTGGACCTCGCTTGCCGAGCAAGTGGGCGGCTCGACGCTGCCATCGGCATGGCGGCGGTCGCCGATCGCCCTGCCCTGTCCGAGGCGGCGCAACGACGGGAGCTGGAGGATTGCGCATCCCCGAGTCGTGGTGACCGGACGTTCCTCGGCACATTGGCCTCAGTGGGCAGCGCGACGCCGGAAGCGCAAGCCCGCCTCCTGGCCACGATGCACCGGCGCGAGGACCCGATGGTCTCCACCAGCGACCTCATCGGGTGGAGTCGGCACGACGTATCGGCCGCCCTGCCGACAGTCAGCTGCCCGGTGCACGTGATCGCGGGTGCCGAGGACTACTGGATCGACATCGACAAGGCCCGGAGCGCCGCCGAGGCCATCCCCGGAGGCCGATTCACCGTCCTCGACGGCGTTGGTCACTACCCGATGGAGGAGATCGCAGACTTCGGGGCACAACTGGTCAGCTGGCTGCGGGGGTGTGTATGAGCGAGGACGGCAACGTTGTCCTGGAGGTGCAGGATGACCGTTGGCATGTGCAGTTCAACAACCCTGGGCGCCGCAACGCCATTGATGTACCCATGCGGGAGCAGCTCGACAGTGTGCTGCACGCTGCTGTTACTGACGCCGACTGCCTCGGGCGGGCTTTTGCCCAAGCGGCCAAGCTCCGGCGCCGGGCGCCACTCGCGCTTGCGGCATCCAAGAGGGCGCTCGCCGACTCGACTGCCTCGCTGGACACGGTGCTGGCGTTGGAGGCGGAGATGCAACAGGAGCTGCTCGCGACCACGGACTTCGCGGAGGGCCGCCGCATTCTTCGAGAAACGTGATCCGAGCTTCGACGGGCGGTGAGTGCTCCGGGAGCCCAGGCCATGCGCAGAAATGAACCGGAGAGTCCGATGATTGACGCAGTGATCTGTGAGTCCGTCCGAACACCCGTCGGCCGGTACGGCGGTATGTACCGCGACATCCCCGTGGCTGAGCTGGCCGCGACCGTCATCCGGGGACTGGTGCAGCGAACGAACCTGAAATCCGCGGACATCGACGACGTGGTGTTCGGGCAGGGATATGCCAACGGAGAGGCCGCCGCCATCGGCCGGGTTGCCGCGCTGGACGCCGGGCTCGACGTGAGTGTTCCCGGCCTGCAGCTGGATCGGCGCTGCGGGTCCGGTCTGCAGGCCGTGCTCTACGCCGCGATGCAGATCCAGACCGGGATGAGTGACCTGATCATCGCCGGCGGCGCCGAGTCGATGAGCCAGACCGAGTTCTACTCCACCGGGATGCGCTGGGGCGTCTCCGGTGCCAGCGTCGCCTTACACGACCGCCTGGCCAAGCCGCGGGTGAACTCCGGCGGCAGGAACTTTCCGGTCGAGGGCGGGATGATCGAGACCGCGGAGAACGTGCGGAAGCAGTACTCGATCTCACGCGGCGAGCAGGACGAGTACTCGCTGCGGTCTCATGAGCGTGCCATCGCGGCGATCGACACGGGGCTGTTCGCCGCGGAAACGATTCCCGTCACGATTCCGGCGACCAGGAAGACCACAGCGCAGGAGATCACCGTCGACGAGCACCCGCGTCGGGGGCTCACCATAGAGGCTCTGGGCAAGCTGCGGCCGATCCTAGGGCGCGAGGATCGGGACGCGACGGTGACAGCGGGCAACGCGAGCGGGCAGAACGACGCGGCCGCGGCATGCATCGTCACGACCACGGAAACCGCACAGCGGCTGGGTCTTCGGCCGCTGGCCCGGCTGGTCACCTGGGGGGTAGCCGGTGTGAACCCGAGGGTCATGGGCATTGGTCCCGTGCCCGCGGTGGCCAAGGCGTTGAGCAGGGTCGATCTGGCGCTGCGCGACATCGACCTGATCGAGTTGAACGAGGCCTTCGCCTCTCAGGTGCTGGCCTGCACCCGCGAATGGGGATTCGGTGCGGCCGACTTCGACCGGTTGAACGTCAACGGCTCCGGTATCTCGCTGGGGCACCCGATCGGCGCGACCGGCGGGCGCATCCTGGCCAACCTGCTGCGGGAAATGGCCAGGCGGGACGTTCGCTACGGCCTCGAGACGATGTGCATCGGCGGTGGACAGGGTATTGCCGCGGTATTCGAGAACAGTCGGTACACGGACAGGTAGCCAAGAACCAACCGGGACGATGCGCGCTTTCCCGGGGCGGGTGCGCTTTGTGTCGGTACAGGGGCCTGTTCGACGCAGCGGTAACGTTCGCCCCGTGAGTGCCGCAGATACCTCCCCTCCGCCCTCCGGCGCGGCCGACGAGCCACCCGTGCATGTGTTGGCGACCTTCGGGCTGCGCACACGGGAACCGGAACCGCTGGGTTCGGTGTGGAGCCGGGGATGGCGCTGTGGCGATGTCGTGCTCAGCCCGGTCAGCGACCATGCTCGGGCCACCTGGTCGGCAGGCGTGCGCGAGACCCTCAAAGTCGACGGTGTCCGCCTGGCCCGTCCGGTGCGCTCGACGGACGGGCGCTGGGTGGTGTCCGGCTGGACCGCGGACACCTTCCTCACCGGGCAGCCCGAACCGCGTCATGACGAGGTGGTGGCGGTGTCCACCCGGCTGCACGCGGCGATGGCCGGCTTGTCCCGCCCGCGTTTCCTGAACCCCGGCGCGCCGTCCTCGGAACAGTCGGTGGACCTCTTCACCGTCGCCGACGGCGCGGCCTGGGGTGAGCGGCCACCATCGGAGCTCGCCGGAGAGCCGGACAGCGCAGCGCTGTTCGCCGAGTTGGCGGCCGCCAGGATGCCCGTGCACGCGGCCCCGCAACTGGTCCACGGTGATCTGTTCGGCACCGTGCTCTTCGCCGGAACGGCCGCGCCGGGGGTCACCGAGCTGACGCCGTACTGGCGGCCGGCCGCCTGGGCGTCGGCGGTGGCGGTGATCGATGCCCTGGCGTGGGGCGGGGCCGACGACGGACTGCTCACCCGCTGGGCGCACCTGCCGGAATGGCCGCAGATGCTGCTGCGGGCGCTGCTCTTCCGGCTCGCCGTGCACGCCCTGCACCCGCGGTCGACCGCGGAGGCCTTCGCCGGTCTGGCGGATGCCGCGGACCTGGTGCGCTCGCGGCTATGAGCAGTGGTCGGTCATGAACGCCCGTATCGACGCGGCCATGGTGGAGGCGGCTGCGCAGCGGCTGCACGGCTGCATCCCGACGACACCGGTGGAAATCAGCTCCCGACTCTCCGCGCGGGTGGACGCCGCGGTGTGGATCAAGCGGGAAGATCTGCAGGTCGTCCGCTCCTACAAGGTCCGGGGGGCCTACAACTTCCTGGTTCAGATGGAGGAGTCGGAGCGGGCCGCCGGCGTGGTGAGTGCCAGCGCCGGCAACCACGCCCAGGGCTTGGCGTACGCCTGCAGCACGGTGGGTGTCCGGGGACGCATCTATGTGCCCCGCACCACGCCCCGGCAGAAGCGCGACCGGATCGCCGCCCTCGGCGGGGACATGGTCGAGCTGGTGGTGCTCGGCGACAGCTACGACGACGCGGCCGCCGCTGCCGCGCAGGACGAGCTGGCCACCGGCGCCATCCACGTTCCCGCCTTCGATCACCCCCGCACCATCGCCGGACAGGGCACCGTCTTGCTGGAGGCGATGCAGCAGCTGGAACGCGTCCCCGACGTGGTGGTGCTGCCCGTTGGTGGCGGAGGGTTGCTGGCCGGATCCCTGGCCTGGCTGGGTGAACGGCACCCGGAGGTGCGGGTCGTCGGGGTGGAGCCCGCCGGGGCTGCCTGCATGGCCGCGGCGCTGGCGGCGGGTGCGCCGGTCACCCTGGAGGAGATCGACAACTTCGTGGACGGGGCCGCGGTGCGCCGGGCGGGGGAGTTGACCTATCCCCTGGTGCGGGACAGCGGAGCCGAGCTGGTGAGCGTCGCCGAGGGCCAGGTGTGCTGCGAGATGCTGGCGATGTACCAGAGCGACGGCATCATCGCCGAGCCGGCGGGTGCGCTGGCTGCGGCCGCACTCGGCACGGTGGTGCCCGTGCAGCCCGGTGCCACCGTGTTGTGCGTGATCTCCGGCGGCAACAACGACGTCAGCCGGTACGGCGAGGTCGTGGAACGGGCGTTGGTGCACGAGGGTCGCAAGCACTACTTCCTGGTCGACTTCCCGCAGGAGCCCGGCGCGCTGCGTGGCTTCCTGGACGAGGTGCTCGGTCCCGACGACGACATCACGCTGTTCGAGTACGTCAAGCGCAACAACCGGGAAAAGGGACCGGCGCTCGTGGCCATCGAGCTCGGTCGCCCGGAAGACCTCGGCGCGCTGCTGGAGCGGATGAAGCGCTGCCCGCCCGACGTGCAGCTCATTCCACCGGACAGTCCACTGTTCCGATACCTGCTCTGAGCGGGCCGCGGTCTCTGCTCACACGCCACCCCTGCGGGTCGTGCGCATGATGTGACATCCGGTTCACAGGCCGGAACCAGTACGCAACAAGGGCTGCCTAACGTTCGCCTCCTCATCATCGGGAGGTTGGACATGACCGCAGCACGCCGGCACTACATCGCGGACTGGGATCCGGAGGACGTCAACGCCTGGGAGTCCGGGAACAAGAACATCGCCCGGCGCAACCTGGTCTGGTCGGTGTTCGCCGAGCACGTCGGCTTCTCGATCTGGTCGGTCTGGTCGGTGATGGTGCTGTTCATGCCGACCGCGGTGTACGGGATCGACCCGGCAGGCAAGTTCTTCCTGGTGGCGGTGCCCACCCTGGTCGGCGCCCTGCTGCGAATCCCGTACACGGTGGCCACGGCGCATTTCGGGGGCCGCAACTGGACGATCTTCACCGCTCTCGTGCTGCTGGTGCCCACCCTGCTGACGCTCTACTACATGGCCCACCCTGGCACCTCGTACACGACCTTCCTGGTGGTGGCTGCCTTCGCCGGGATCGGCGGCGGCAACTTCGCCTCGTCGATGACGAATATCAACGCCTTCTACCCCCAGCGGCTGAAGGGGTGGGCGCTCGGTCTGAACGCCGGCGGCGGCAACATCGGGGTTCCCGCCATCCAGCTCATCGGACTGCTGGTCATCGCCACCGCGGGCAACCGCTCCCCGGAGCTGGTGTGCGCGGTATACCTGGTGCTCATCGCCGTGGCCGCGGTCGGTGCTGCGTTGTACTCGGCCTGCTGCACGTCGCCGTCGTCGACGGCTGGCTCGACCAGGACTATGTGGACAGTCGCACCACCGGATTCGAGCAGGCCTGGGCCGCGGCTGCCCAGTGGTGGCCGGAGCGCACCGAACGGGTGACGGGCGTCGGGGTGCAGCAGCTGCGCCGGACGGTGGCCCTGCTCGGTGCCGCCCGGCGGGACGACCGGGGCAGCTACATCCTCACCGCGCGCGGCGCGGAGCAGCACAGCAAGGGCACCGACACGGTCTCCGCCGTCATCGGCCTGGCCCTCGCCCTGGGGCTGCCGGGGCGCCTCGGTTCGGGCTACGGCGCCATCACCGGCCAGGGCAACGGCCAGGGTGGCCGCGAGCACGGGCAGAAGGCGGATCAGCTGCCGGGCTACCGATCGATCGAGGACCCGGCGGCGCGGGCCCATGTGGCAGCGGTGTGGGGCATCGCGCCGGAGGAGCTGCCGGGACGAGGGCGCAGCGCCTACGAGCTGCTGGAGGCCCTCGGCCAGCCCGGCGGCCCCACGGCGCTGATGGTGCACGGGGCCAATCTCGCCGTCTCCGCACCACGTGCCGGGCACGTGGTGGATCGCCTCGCCGCCCTGGACATGTTGGTGGTCTGCGACTTCCTGCTGTCGGAGACCGCGGCTATGGCCGACGTGGTGCTGCCGGTACTGCAGTGGGCGGAGGAGGAGGGGACCATGACCAGCCTGGAGGGGCGCGTGTTGCGCAGGCGGCGGGCGGTGGAGCCCCCCGAAGGTGCCCGCGGCGAGCTGGACGTGCTCTCGGAGCTGGCCCAGCGTCTGGGCCAGCCGGCCGAGCGGTTCCCTACCACCGCCGCGACGGTCTACGACGAGCTGCGCGCCGCCTCGGCCGGGGGTGCGGCCGACTACGCCGGCATCAGCTACCAGCGGCTGGACGCCGGGGAAGCGCTGTTCTGGCCCTGCCCGACCGACGAGCACCCGGGCACACC
>JAABVA010001637.1_pt1 | contig 23612 bp, 22 predicted proteins | sample 5560331 | NCBI WGS metagenome assembly JAABVA01 (sample SAMN12812661, study PRJNA571458) | rock metagenome | isolation source: Antarctica rocks | place: Antarctica: Victoria Land, Mt New Zealand sud | collected 2016-01-07
CGACGTTGCCCTCGGCCCTGATCCCGATCATCGCCTGCCGGGAGAAGCCGACCTGCGTCGGATCGGTGACCGCCACTATCTGCATCACCCCGGAACCGATCAAACGAGATACCCGCTGCCGAACCGCCGCCTCGGACAACCCAACCGCCGCGGCGATGGCCGCGTACGGCCGCCGACCGTCCTGCTGCAACTGCTCGATGATCGCCTTCGACACCTCATCCAGGGCGGCAGTAGCCGGGCCCCGGCCGCTGAAGCCGCCGTCGCCGTCCACCGATGACGCAGTGCTGGACCTGGGCATGACAACGATGATGCCCGACTCCCGAGCCGACGGCAAGCGAATCAGTCGAGGAAATCGATAAAGAACACGGAAAGCCTTGCCAAATATGGTTCGAACTGCGATAACCGTAGGACTAACTGGAAAAGACGGGAGTACGCATGACTATGCCAACACCGGTCGGGCGACCAGCAAGCGGATCCGGCGTCGCGGCGCCGGACGCACCCGGGACAGCCGTTTACAAGGGCCTCAAAGCCGGGTCCCTGGGGCTGGTCAGCAGCGTCGTGGTCGGCATGGCCTCCACGGCTCCGGCCTACTCCCTGGCCGCCAGCCTGGGCATCGTGGTGGCAACCGCCGACATCAAGGCACCCGCCATCATGCTGTTGGCGTTCGTGCCGATGTACTTCATCGCCGTGGCGTACAAGGAGCTGAACCAGGCGGAACCCGACTGCGGCACCACATTTACCTGGGCCAGTCGAGCGTTCGGTCCCGTCGTCGGCTGGATGGGCGGCTGGGGCATCATCGCCGCCGACATCATCGTGATGGCCAACCTGGCGCAGATCGCCGGCGCCTACTCCTTCACCCTGCTCAGCGACCTGGGATGGTCCAGCGCCGGTGACCTCGCGACCAGCACCCTGTGGTCGACGGTCGCCGGAGTGCTGTGGATCATGATCATGACCCATATCTGTTATCGCGGCATCGAAATCTCGGCTCGGTTGCAGTACGCCCTGCTCAGCATCGAAGTCCTCGTCCTCATCGTCATGTCCGTGGTGGCGCTGGTGAGGGTGTACAGCGGACACGGAGTCAACGTCTCAGTCCGGCCATCGTTCGCCTGGCTGATCCCGTGGGGTTCGGGCATGTCGGTCGGCTCGGTGGTGGCCCCAGCCGTGCTGGCCGCCGTATTCATCTACTGGGGTTGGGACACCGCGGTGGCCACCAACGAAGAAGCCGACGATCCGGGAAGAACCCCCGGTAGGGCGGCCGTCATCTCCACCGTTCTGCTGTTGGTCACCTACGTGCTGGTGTCCGTATCGTTGATCGCCTTCGCCGGAACCGGCACCAAGGGCATCGGGCTGGCAAATCCGAGCAATGCCGGGAACGTCTTCGCAGGCATCGGATCGGTGCTGTTCGGCTCGAGCGCACTGGGCAAGATCGGATTGGCGTTGTTGTCGATCTCGGTGCTCAGCTCCGCCGCCTCCTCCACCCAAACCACCATCCTTCCGACGGCGCGAACGGCTCTGGCGATGGCCGCGTACAAAGCCATCCCGGCGAAGTTCGCGCGAATCCACCGCAGATACCTCACCCCGACCTGGGCGACCATCGGGATGGGAATCGCATCCATAGCCTTCTACCTGCTGATCACGGCGGTCAGCCCACACCTGTTGCTGGCATTGATCGGTTCGATCGGACTGCAGATCGCGTTCTACTACGGACTGACGGGTTTCGCCTGCGTATGGTTCTACCGTCGCACGCTGACCAGCAGCCCTCGGCATTTCCTGATGCGAGGCGTCGTGCCGCTGCTCGGCGGAATCTTTCTGTTCGTGATGTTCATCTACGCGCTGGTGCAATACGCGAAACCGACCAACCTGGTCGATGCCGACGGCAACAACATCACCATCTTCGGCATCGGCGCAGTCGCCGTCGTCGGCGTACTGGCACTGCTCCTCGGCCTCGTCCTACTCGCCGTGCAACGAAGCGTTTCGCCGTCCTTCTTCCGCGGTAGAACGCTGCCCAAACGGTCCGCGGACTTGGTCCTGATCGGCACCCAGGACGAAGCCGTATTCAGCACCCTGCCCGGATCCGGTGAACAAGCAACCGTCATCGCACCGGACCTGTCGAACCTGCCGGCCGGATACGTCGCCATCGACCCCGAAACCGGAAAGGAATACCGCAAGACCTAGCAGCGCGACGGCGGTGCCGCCGTTGTCGGAGATGCGGGGCGCCGCAGCTTGACCAACGGGCAGGAGAAGCTGGGCCCCGCGGGTGTCAGGGCTCTGCCTGCGGCCCGGGCGCGCCGACCTCGTCAGCTGTCGAGTCAGGACCCCGCGAGGTACTCGCATCATCGCGTGCCAGGCGGATCAACACGTCGGTGAGTTTTGCCAGCGTTTCGTGGTGCGCCGCGGAGGTGTTCACTGCGTCATCCTGCAGGGGGGTGCTCCCCCCTGCTCGTCATCGCGCTCACACCGCCCCAACCGGGATGTGTCGCCGAGTCGAGTGCCAGCTCGTCGCGGACCAGCCGCTCCTCGGTCAGTCGCTCGTGATGGGAACTGGGAGTGGTGGAGTCGCCCAGAGCGCAGATCGGACACGCCGACGACGCGGGTGGCTACCGGTGATCGCCGGCGGCAACGGCCGCTGCAGTCTTCTGCGGTGCGGCCGGAGCGTCGTACTGTCCGATGATTCGCTGGCGAATCGTTCCGATTCCCTCGATGCGGCTGACCAGCTCATCGCCCGGCTGCAGGAATCGCGGCGGTGTCCTGCTCGACCCGATACCTGACGGCGTTCCGGTGAAGATGATGTCGCCCGGGAACAGGGGTGTGATGTGGGACAGCCAGGCCACCAGGGTCGGGACGGAGAACACCATTCCCGCAGTCCGGTCGAGCTGCATCTTCTCCCCGGTCAGTGTGCAGCCGATCTCCAGGTCGTCGGCATTGTCGAACTCGTCGGGCGTCACCAGAATCGGACCGGTGGGACCGAATCCCGCGAACGACTTCGCCAGGCCGAACTGAGGTGCCGGACCGGAATGCTGCAGGACCCGCTCGGACAGGTCCTGTCCGACCGTGAGACCGGCCACCACCGCCCAGGCCTGTTGCTCGTCGATTCGATAGGCGTGCGCGCCGATGACCGCGACCAACTCGACCTCCCAGTCCACCTTGCCGCGCGGGATGCTCAGCTCCTGGTTCGGTCCCACGATGCACGACGCGAACTTGGTGAAGACCACGGGTGAGGTCGGGAGGTCGAATCCGGACTCCAGCGCGTGTTCGGCGTAGTTGAGCCCGATCGCGAACACCTGCCGAGGATGCGAGCTGGGTGCACCGACGTGCTCGTCGGTGAGCCAGGAGGGCTCGTCGACGACGGGTTGCGAGCCGTACTCGGCGTCGGCCCAGGCGCGGAACGTCGCCCACTGGTCGAAGACCGCAGCGGGCTCGGGGCCGAATTTGCCGTTGCTCGCCTCCCAGACGTCGATCGGCTGTTCACCGTGGGCAAGGACAACACGTCCGGACAGGGTCGCGATTCTCATCGATCACTCCAAATCTTGTTGGTCCGCCGGCGCTGGGACGGCGCGCGCTGATCGCGCTGACCGCTGCCCACCGTCGTCGGGTGTCTGGTCCATACAGGTGCTTGCCGTGAACGGCGGTACGACAGCCCGCGTCATGACGGGTTTGGCTGTGACTGCGGATCAGCGAGCCGGAACAGGAGTGGGCGTCGGCGCGGCGTTGGCGACTGTGGGTCGCGGCCGCGGTTTCGACACGCACGATGACATCAGTTGAGCAAGTGCCTCGCCGTCCGGGGCGGAGCCGAACACATACCAATCCGGCCTGACGATGACTGCGTGACAGGAATTGTCGGCGAACCAGCGTTCGTAGGTGCCGCCGACGTCGGTGATTTCCGTGACCAGGCCGGTGCCGACGTGTCCGGAGAGAGCCACTACCGTCCCTCGCGTCGAGCGCCACCTGGCGAGGTCCTCCTGGTCGAGGGCATCGAGCGCATCTGCGTCACGAACGAGCAGGACCCAACCGCGGCCGGCGACATCGTCGAACCGCTGCGGCTGTGCTGAGCCTTGCGTGACCCAGCCCTGCGGGAAGAGCTCTCCTCTGGCGTGGTCGTCCGGCGAGGCGGGTGCCAGGAAACCGTCCAGATACCCGGGGAACCGGAAACCCTGGGGCCGTTCGCCGCTGCGCTTGCGGCGGAGCAGCTCGTCGTCGCGCAATTTCGCTGCCCGCTCGTCGCGGATCGTCTGGAGTCGACCGAGCTCCACTGCGCGCTCGGTGATGGCGCGCACATGCGGAGATCGCTCGGCGGCGTACGTGTCGAGCAGTTCCGCGCCGTATTCGCCGTTCAGGATCAGGTCGAGCTTCCACGCCAGGTTGTGGGCGTCCCGGAACCCCGAGCACATCCCCTGCCCGAGGAAGGGCGGCATCTGGTGCGCCGCGTCCCCGACGAGGACGACGTTGTCCTGATTCCAGCTCTGAGCGACGGTCGATCGGAACGTGTAGGGCGCGACCCTGATCAACTCGGCGTCGTCGGGGGTGATCCAAGGGGACACTCGACGCCAGACGTCGTCGACGTTGACGTCCGCAGCGGACGGCATCGCTTGATCGAGCATGAACGAGAACCGGTGGTGATGCGGGCCTATCGACACAACGGACGTCGGCTGCGCAGGATCGCCGAACTGCTGGGCCATGGGCAGGTCGAGTTCGCGCTTCAGCCGGAAGTCGCACACCAGCCACGGCTCCTGGAAACCATAGTCGTCCATCGAAATACCAAGGCCCGACCGGATCTGGCTGTTGCCGCCGTCGCACCCGACGGCGAAACGGGCGGTGTAGGAACGGGTCTGGGCACCCGGAGTGTCCACGACCCGCCCCAACTCGTCCGCGGTACGCGCGACGACCTCGACACCACCGTCGGTCTGCCGGAACTCGGTGACCGCGTACCCGCGGACGATGTCGATGCTCGGTGTTCGGCGGCACAGGGCGTCGAGTTCGCTCTCGAGCACAGGCTGGAACATCATGTTGAACTCCGGCCAGCCGGATCGACCGAAGTCGGAGAATTCGTGGCGGATCAGCACATCGCCGTCGGCATTGCACCAGTCGTAGGTGCGCTGGGTCCTGGTGCCGACGGCGACCGATTCGGCGATCCCCAGCTTCTGCAGCAACCGCATCGCGTCGTCGTCGAAAGTCGCGGCCCGTGGCAGGTTGAACAAGCCGCGGTAACGCTCGATGACGGCGACGCGGTGTCCCTGCTGACCGAGCAGGGCGCTCAATGCCATGCCGGTCGGGCCGAATCCGATGACCAGGACGTCGTAGTCCGTGACGGACCTGTCGTTACTTCTCACTCGCCGGCCGTCAGGATCGGGGCCTTCATGGCCTCGGGGATGAGCGGCCGTTCCTCCAGGGCGGGCGATGCCCACGCGGCGACCGGCAGCTCTTCGGCGTCCGGGTCGTGGTCCCAGAAATAGGGAGTGTCGGCCAGGTCGTCCATCTCGGAGTAGTAGTACTCCGAGAACGCTCCGGCGGGATCCTTCAGGTACCAGAAGTAGTTCGCGGACGCGGCATGGCGGCCGAGCCCCCAGGCGTGCCGTTCCGGGTGATTCTCGATCATCTGTGAGCCGCCGTAACCGATCTCGTCGACGTCACGCACCTTCCACGCCGCGTGGTGGAGCAGCGTCATCGGGGCGGGCAGCACGACGATGTTGTGGTGGTCGGTCTCGAACCTCATGAAGGCCCCACCGATCACGTAGTCGCTGAGCCGCATGCCGAGCCCGTCGATGAAGAACTGCTGAGCCCGCTTCACATCGGTGCATCCGATGGCCACATGACCCAGCCGCAGCGGCCGGATGGGCTCCCGCTGGACCAGTTCACTGCGGTTGGCTGAGGTCGGTGCGCTCGGCGGGGGCTCTTTCGGCAGTCGCTCGGCGACGGTGATCCGCACGAGCACTCCGCTCGCCGGCTCGATCGCCTCCAGGGCCGCCGAGGTGCGGGTCGATTCGACGCCCAGGCCGGTGAGTCGTCCGGCGATCGCCTCGAGGTCGCTTTCATCGTCCGCGCCGATGGTGATCTCGACGACGCGGGGGGAATCGCCGGCGCGGAGGACGAGCTGCTCGCCGCCGACCACGGTGGAGAACCTTCCTGGGCCGGTCTCCTCGAGTCCGAACTCGCGGAAGAAGGTCCGCGTCAGAGGTAGGTTCGGCACCTCTCGGACGAGTTGCATCACGCGGTGAATCGGCATTGTGACTCCTTTGTCTGCGGGGCGTTGAGGTCAGCCGCCAAGCGAAGGATTTGGGTGGTCAGTACGCAGCGACCGGTTCGTCGATCTCGTTGATCTCCTCCGGGCGGCCGGCGAAGTGCATGACGTGCTTGGTCTCCTGGAACTCAGCCAGTCCGCCGGGTCCGCCGAGGCGGCCGAGGCCCGAGGATTTGAATCCACCCTCCTCGAAGGCGTCGACGACCTGACCCCAGTTGTTGATCCATACCGTGCCGGCCTTGAGCCCCGACGTCATGCGCATCGAGGTTCCGATGCTGCTGGTCCAGACGGATGCGGCCAGGCCGTACTTCGTGGCATTGGCGCGTGAGAGGGCGTCCGCCTCGTTGGTGAAGGTCTCCAGGGTTGCAACCGGTCCGAAAATCTCATCCTGGATCAGCCGGGACGAGACGTCATTGACCTCGATGAGCACAGGCTTGTAGAAGGCGCCCGGACCCTCGACGGCGCCGCCCCTCACGACGAACTCGAACTCGCCGGCCGCGTGGGCATCAGTGAGCAGCTTGTCGACCCGGGCCGTCGCGGCCTTGTCGATCATCGGTCCCATGTGGCTCGACGGGTCGGCCGCCGGCCCAGGCTGGACGCCTTCGAGTGCGGCTGCGAGCCGGGTGCGCAACCGATCGGCGATGCCGGCCTGGACGAGGATCCGGCTGCCGGTCATGCAGAACTGGCCGGCGAAGGTGGTGATGCCGTGCAGCAGCGTCGGGACGACGACGTTGAGATCGGCGTCGTTGAACACGATCATCGGGGTCTTGCCGCCGAGTTCGAGGGAGACCCGCTTGAGCAGCGGCGCGGCGTCGGCCATGATCTGCGCCCCGACGACCGTGCTGCCGGTGTAGGACACGACGTCGCTGTCGGGCGAGCTGACCAGTTCGCGGGCGCCGTCGTTGCCGGACTCGGTAAAAATGTTGAGCACGCCGGACGGTAGCGACGGAACTGCGAGGAGCTGCGTCATGAGGTTGCCGGCCAGGGCAGTCTGGCCTGGCATCTTGACGACCACGGTGCAGCCGGCGGCCAGCGCCGGGGCGATGGAGCGGATGGCCAGGATCACCTGCGAGTTCCAGGGAGTGATCACCGCGGCGACACCGACGGGCTCCTTCAGCAGCATGGAGACCACGCCATCGCGTACCTCGGACGCGTGACCGAGATCGGTCAGCGCCTGGGCTGCGTGATAGCGCAGGCGGGGCCCGCACAGTGATGCTTCGAATGTCGCCTCGGGCCTGATTTTGCCGTTCTCGGCCATCAGCGCCTGGATGACGTCTTCGACGTGTTCATCCATGGCGTCGGCCATCTCGTTGAGGACCTTCGCGCGCAGCTCGCGATTCTTGGCCCAGTCGCCGCCGTCGAAGGCTTTGCGTGCGGCCGCGATGGCATCACGGGCCACCGCGAGGTCGGCGTTGTAGAACTGGCCGAGCACCTTGCCGGTCGCGGGGTCGGTGGATTCGGCCACCGAACCGGTCGCCTGCCAGGCGCCGCCGTAGAAATGCTGGGCGGTTCCGGCTTCGGCTGCGAAGGTCGTCATCGTCTGCTCCTGGAGTGGGGGACCTCGTTGGCCCGTTGCGGAGATGAAATTGTGGTGGAGCAGAGCCTGCGAGTCAGATGATCAAAGGTCACCGCTGCGCGTGAGTGCGTCCCCTCCAGGTTTCCGACGAGTGTTGACGCTTCCTGGTGGGGCCGGCGAACGCTGTGAGGCACTGCCAACTGCTTCTCGAGGTAGTCTTCGCACCTTCACCATTGGTAGGTGCGTTCACCAATAGTGACCTGGGCGGTGCTACCTGTCAAGCCCCCTGGCGGACATCCTCGTCCTGTCAGCGGAATATGCGCCCAGGTGAGAAGACGTACGCCTCTGGAGCCAGCGATGACGGCGAGGATGACGGGGTCGGGAACTCTCGCCAGGGCATTGCATCGGAGGCCGGTCCTCGGCGTGCTCTGAGCGTCTGTCCAGCGGTGCTCGAGACCGTTGACACCCCACTCGACCCGGTGCATGATAGTGAATTCATCCCCCTATGATGAAATTCTTGTTCGATCCCGTTGGGCCGCCGCGACACCGATGTCAAGGAGCACGTGAATTGTCCGAGGAAACAACGCCCATCAGCCCAGCGACACATACCGGTCGGGTCGCGGTCATCACCGGCGCCGCCGGCGGTTTCGGGACAGCCATCGCGACAGAACTCGCCCGACGGGGCGCCGACATCATCGCGGTCGACATGAATCCGGCAGATCGGACAGTAGAACTCGTCCGCCAGGAGGGTCGCCGGGCTGTGGCGCTGCAGGCGGATATTTCGGCGCCCGAAGGCGTCGACTCGATCACGGAAGAGATGCTGGCATTCAGTGGCCGAGTAGAAATTCTGATCAACAACGCGGGTATCTTCCCGTTCCGAGACATCTGGGAGCTGGATTACGCCGAGTGGAAGCGAATTCAGGCAATCAATCTGGATTCGCAGTTTCTCATGGCCAAGGCAGTAATGGGGTCGATGCGGGACAACGGGTGGGGACGAATTGTCAATCTGGCGTCGAATTCACTGGGGCTGGCCGTTCCCGACATGGTTCCTTACATGGCGGCCAAGGGCGGGGTGGTCGGGTTCACCCGCGCCTTGGCAACAGACCTGGCCCCACACGGCATCACTGTCAACGCGGTTTGCCCGACGGCATCCAAGACACCGGGCGGTGAACAGTTCATCGGTTCGGAGGTACTCGGGGTGGTCGCCAATATGCAGGCCATCAAGCGCGTCGGAGTCGCCGCCGATATCGTCGGGACGGTCTGCTTCCTGTCCAGCGCGGACTCAGCTTTCATGACCGGCCAGACCCTCGTGTCCGACGGCGGCCTCATGCGCGTCTGACGATACAACGCTAGAAAATCAGGCGACCACCCGAGGTTTGCAGGGGTTGATGGCGCCTGGGTTCGGGTAGGACATCGAAGTCTCACCGCTCGATCGTCGCTGAGCCAGGAGTAGCCGCGATGCGAGAACCGTTGTGGACGAACGCAGAACGACAACAGGAGAGAGCAGAATCCTGTGATGGATGCAGCTGTGTTGACCGAAGTGGGAGGGCGGCCCGAATTCGCCCAATTCCAGGATCCGGTGGCGCGGGACGGATGCGTTGTCGTCCAGGTCGCCGCAGCCGGAGTGAACCACCTCGACATCGCGAAGGCGTCCGGCGGTTTCTACCTCGGGCCGCCCACCGTGCCATCCGCATTGGGCAGCGACGGGGTCGGCCGCCTCGCCGATGGTCGGCGCTTGTTCTTCGATACCACCGTGGCACCGTTCGGGGCCTAGGCCCAGCAGAGCCTGGTTCCTGAGGCCAGCCTGCTGGCGGTGTCCGATTGGGTCGACGATGCCGTGGCCGCCGCACTGGGCAATGCTGTTCTGGCAGCGTGGTTGTCGCTGGACTGGCGAGCCCGCCTGCAACCCGGCGAGTGTGTGGTCGTGCTCGGCGCCACCGGCGCAATGGGCAGTGCAGCCGTGCAGATTGCGAAGATTCTCGGCGCGAAGCGTGTGGTCGGCGTCGATGTCGATGAGGTCCGTCTGGCCGAATTGCAGGGTGCCGATGCCACCGTGTCTTGAGCAGCGGGGACGATTTCGTGGCAGGTCTCCAAGACGCGACCGGCGGCGGAGCGGATGTCATCATCGACCCGCTGTGGGGTGAGCCGGCGCTGGCCGCGATGAAAGCCGCGCGACACGGCGCCCGCCATATTCAGATCGGCACCATGGCCGGCATGGATCTCGCATTACCCGCGGCAGCAGTGCGGTCAAAGGCCATCGACTTGCTCGGCTTCGCCATTTTCCACGCGCCACTACCTGTGCGTAAGGATGCGGATCTCCAGATGACCGAGCACGCCGCCAGTGGCAACCTCACCGTCAACCTGGAACGGGTGCCACTACGAGACATCGCGGCCGGTTGGGACCGTCAAAAGGCAGGCGCCGGCACCAACCGGTACTCATCCCCTGAAAACCGTTCTGCGGTCAAGGGTGCGACGGTCATCCAGTCGGCCGGAGGTGGGCGCTGGTGGGACTGCGACTATGCCGTTTTCCTAAATGTCAGCGTCCAGCGGCGAAATGGCGGGTAACGCCTGCATGCTGAAGTCGCCGGCCGCGACGCTTTCCGGAAATCCAATTCACGATGAACACGCCATGCGGCGCCGCCGACTCTTCTCCGAGGCCGCAGTGATCAACGTGGCAGACCCCGCCGAGCGCGACGCTGATCGCCAGATTCACAAGGATCTTTCCCGGATCCGACACGGCCCACTGCTTGCGCCCCGGCGCTGACGCAGACAACGTCCGGTCCACACCGATCTTGCCGGCGGCGGCGACCAGCCCTCACTCTGGGACGCCTCACCCACCAGCACGGGGCACGATCTGGGAATAGGCCTCGACGGTTCGGACCTGACAGTGCTCACCGTGCTGGCGGCTCGGGCGAAGCCTGACATGGTTCGCACCTGCCGGCCTTTTGTGATCAGACCGTGCTCAGCTGGTCCACAACTTCGTGTACGTCCGCCCGACGTCGGGGTAGCCCGCGTAGCCATGTGTCGTGTCGAAGGTGAAGTCTTTCTGCTCCAGAATTTGCATCGGAGTGGCGCCCGCCAGCTCTCCCCCGGTCGGCTTTCCTCCGAGGATGAGCCGCGCCGCCACATCGACGCTGGTCCAGATCGCCACTTGCAGGTCGATCCCGAGACCGGCAGTCAGGGTCCCGGCCTTGATGTCGCCAAGGGTGCTGGGAGTGGGCGCGAAACCGATACTGGTCAGACCCGTGATCCCGGCCGCATCAAGGGCCGCCGGTAGACCGGCGGCGATCTCGGCGCTGCGAACACCGTGACAGTGGTACCCGGATGGGACTGCAGGTCGGTCACGACTGTGCTGGGCGCCTTGGTGCCGAATGTCAGGAGTCCGATATCGCTGGTGCGGAACTTGCAGGATGAGCAGATCTTTGCGAGCTCAGTCTTAAAGGCGTCTGCCATCGGCGTCGAGAAGGTCAGCTCCGGAACGCTGTAGAACACGACGTTGGCGGCAGCGCCCTTGCGAGCGACGACCCAATCGGCCATCAGCCGACCGGCGCGACACTAGTCGTCGCCATAACTCCCTCAGGACGTCAATGTCAGATGGGTGTCGCAATGGATGTCGTAGTGAAGCCGTGGCGCTGCAAGGGCTCAGGCCTCTGAGGTGTTTCACAGTGATTCACTTATGCGGAGTGTATTCCACAATAATGAAACCATCGGGCGATGCTGTCGGGGCTCCGATGGCGAGCACGCAGTGCCAGCCGGGAGAGCGCAACTGTCCGTCGGGTGACCGGTGGCTGCCTCCCCTTCTTCGGCTGAATGGGGGCTGGCCGGGCAGGAATAGGCCTCGGATAAATGGGCGCGGCGCACAGGCTTCCCGTCAGCAAACCAGGGAACGGTGCCGGGTCGACAGGCGAGCACAACGCATACCGTCAACCACTGCAAAGCGCCCCGTCGACCGGGACCATCTTCAAGCCGATCGGGGCGGCCAATTCACCAGCGGGGTCTTTGTTCAAACAGCTGGCCCCATTCGTCGATCCGCATTCCGGGGACGAAGACCGACAACTTCTGCTTCAGGGGTGCCCGACCGGTGTGGGCGGATTACGTCCTTCGGCCGCTGCGGCGAGCCGGTCGAGCGAGGCATGAAGCTTGTCGCCGGTGGTCGCCCGCGCCCGAGCGAGCCGCCTCTCATCGGTCAATTGGGACCAGTCGTAGGTGTGGGTGACGCGGGTGCGGGACCCGTTCAGGGGCTCGAGTTCCCACCGCCATAGGTACCCTGGCTGCGGCTGGCCCGGCTCGGCGGGCCGCCACGCGATGCGCCGGCCTTCGTCGAACTCGACGACGTGGTTCTCGCGCACCGCGCCGTCACCGGTGAGCGTCATGGTGAACACCTCACCGAGGTTGCGGACCCGCTGTCCGGCGGCTGCCTCGGCCAGGTTGTCGTTACCGTCCCAGCCAGGCTGCAGGGCCGGGTCGGCGATGAGCTCGAAGATCCGTTCGGTGCCAGCCATGATCTCGCGGCTTGCCATTGCCACCCGGGAGACACCGCCGTCATTGGTCATGACCAACATTCAAGCACCAGGTCACAGGAGGGGCGCGAACCGTGCCGAACGTGCAGAGCCGGCACGTTCTACTCGCCGATCCGACACCGAATCTGCACCGCGCAGGAATCGTCGAACCAGATGCTCAGCGACTGCATGCGGCCCCTACTGTGAGGGCATGACGAACAAGATCGCCCTGATCACCGGGGCCAACAAGGGAATCGGGTACGAGACAGCGCGGCAGCTCGGCGCGTTGGGCATGACTGTGCTTGTCGGCGCGCGCGAGGAAACGCGGGGCCAGGAAGCCGCACGCCTATTGAGCCACGACGGCGCCGACTCTCGTTTCGTCCAGCTCGATGTCACCGATGAAAAGTCCGTCCGGCATGCTGCGGCGTGGATCGAAGCGGAATATGGTCGCCTCGATGTGCTGATCAACAACGCTGGCACAGCCACCCTTGGGCGCCGCCGGACCCTGCCGAGTGAAACCTCGCTCGCGGACATGCGGGCCGTGTACGAGGTCAACGTCTTCGGGATGGTCGCTGTGATCAACGCGATGCTGCCGTTGCTGCGTCGCGGCGAGGCTGGGCGGATCGTCAACGTGTCCAGTGAAGTGGGCTCGATCTCGTCCCAGACCGATCCCGGCTGTCCGTTGAGCCAGATGCCGGCGTCGGCGCAGTACCCCTCGTCCAAGACGGCGGTCAACATGCTCACCGCGATGTACGCCAAAGAACTGCGCGACACCCCTATAAAGGTCAACGCCGCGAACCCTGGTTTCACCGCGACCGACTTCAACGACCACCGCGGCTTCCGCACGGCCGCCCAGGGAGCCGAACCCAGCGTCCATCTGGCCACCCTGCCCGCCGACGGCCCATCCGGAATTCTCTGGGGACACATCTGGACCACCGGAGGTGACGGAGACGGCGGTCACGGCATCCTTGCCTGGTGACCACACGCAAAGCCGTTACCAGCGATCAGGCCCCGGTCGCTCTTGGCCCCTACAGCCAGGCCATCGTCGCGGGCGGGTTCGTATTTTGCTCAGGCACTGCCGGGATCGACCCGGCCACCGGGATCGCGTCAGACGACATCACTGAACAGACCGAGCAGGCTTTGCGCAACGTTGCCGCGATCCTGGAGGCAGCTGGTGCGTCGATGGCCGACCTGGTCAAGACGACGATCTTCTACAGCTCGGTCGAGGATTTCGCGACCATCAATGCCGTCTACGCCCGCCACATGCCCGATCCGCCTCCGGCCCGCTCGGCGCCCGCCAACGTTCAACTTCCGCGGGGTTTGAAGATTTCGATCGAGGCGATTGCGGTGCTACCACCGGCAACCGACTGATGTCAGCAGGCGCTTCGAGGCCGACTGAAGCGCTAGAAGCAGCCCGGGTCATCATGCTGCGAAGAGCCGATGCCGGCCACGTCGGCCTGTCAGCTGGGGTATCGCGCGGCGGTTGGCGCATCCGAAGAGTTCACGCGGCGTTCCTCACCCGACCGCTGTGCGCTCCGGTGGGGCTGATGTGGATGGTTGCCCCGGCGAGCCGGCGGACGTCGGCGAGCAGGTGTTGTTCGGCGTGGTGGGCCAGATCGTGCGCCTGGCCGACGGACAGCGCTGGGTCCACGGTGACGTCGGCTTCGGCGCGCAGGGTGTGCCCGATCCACCGGATCCGCAGCTCGCGGACGCCGGTGACCCCATCGACGGTCAACATCGCGGCGGTGGCCTGATCGACCAGACCTGGGTCGACGGCGTCCATCAGCCTTGCACCGACCTGCCGGACCGCGGACCGCAGCACGCCCAGGATGGCCACGGTGATGAGCAAACCGACGACGGGGTCGGCCCACCGCCAGCCGACCGCGACGCCGCCGGCGCCGAGCAGCACCGCGAGGCTGGTGAACCCGTCGGTCCGAGCATGCAGACCGTCGGCGACCAGAGCGGCGGAACCGATCTGCCGGCCGACGCGGATCCGATAGCGGGCGACGATCTCGTTGCCCACAAATCCGACCAGGCCGGCGGCGGCCACGGCCCAGAGGTAGTGCACCTGCTGCGGGTGCAGCAGCCGGTAGACCGCCTCGTAGGCGGCCAGCACACTGGACAGCAGCATCATCGCGATGACGAACAGGCCGCCGATGTCCTCGGCGCGGCCGTATCCGTAGGTGTATTTCTTCGTCGGTGGCCGGCGGACCAGGGTGAACGCGATCAGCAACGGCACTGCGGTCAACGCGTCGGCGACGTTGTGCAGGGTGTCGCCCAGCAGCGCGATCGACCCGGAGATGATGACCACGATGAGTTGCAGCAGGGCGGTGACGCCCAGGCCGATGAGGCTGATGATCAGGGCGCGGCGTCCGGCGCTGTCGGCTTCCAACGCATCGTCGATCTGATCGGCGGTGTCGTGTGAGTGACCGCCGACGGCACCGGAGACGGCGTGCCGGAGCCGGCCCCACCAGCCTTGTTCGTCGTGGGAGTGACCGTGCTCGGCATCATGATCGTGGGAGTGACCGTGCTCGCTATCGTGGCCGTGAGCGTGGTGGGAGTGCCCGTGGTCCTGCGCTGCGGGTGGCTGATCGCTCGCGTGGTCAGGGTGATGGTCGGCGTCGACGGAGAGGTCGTAGTGGGGATGGTCGTGGTCAAGAGGGTGGGCCATGGCATGCACCTTCTGCCTTTGCGGAATCAGACCTGCCCATCGTAACATCATCTGCGCATCCGTGAATATGAGAAGTCGTGGGCTTAAGATCAGGCAATGTCAGCCTCGTCGCCCCGGACCGTCCGACCCACCGAATCGGGCCAGCACCCGGGCGAGCCGACTGGCGCACAGGTCGAGGCTGCGGTCGTGTCTTTCGCGATGCTCGCCGACCCGACCAGGGTCAGGATCCTGTGGGCGCTGCGCACCGGCACGTCAGATGTCGCGACGCTGGCCGCCGCTGCTGGTTGCCGGCCGACGGTGGCCAGCCAGCACCTGTCCAAGCTTCGCTTGGCCGGTCTGGTGCAGGGTAACCGCGCCGGCCGTCAGGTCTTCTATCAACTACGTGGCGCCCATGTCCGGAATCTTTTGCAGGAGGCCATGTTCCACGCCGATCACCAGCTGACCGGTGAACCGATCCACGATTGACTCGGACGAGAAGATAACTCCGAAGCGGAGCTGCGACCTACAGGGTCGATTCGGGCGCCTGATCTTCCGGCACGCCGAAGACTGATTCGGTGCGAACAATGACCTCGAGCCACCGGCATGAGCGGTCAAAGGGCCGAATGTTTCGCGAAGTTCAGACCACGCGGTCGAACGCCGCACCCATCGGTGCACTTTTTGAACGGCACCACATTGCGGGTTCCGAGCATGAGCGGGGCCTGCGCTCGCGGGTCAAAATACCGACAGGTGGCGTGCCTCATCCTGCGGTCGTGGTGGTGATCCGTGGGCAGCCCGAGTGGAATTCACCGGCTCAGCGGAGCCGATCTGTCCGCTTCGTCGTCCGCGAGATTCGTTTCACTGGAACCGATGTCGCCCAACCGAACGTGTTCGGCGTGATACACCGCCTCGTCCAGCAGGCTGGCGACGTGATTGTCGTACAGCGAGTAGGTGATGCTGCGTCCGTTGCGCTGGGTGGCGACCAGGCCCATCGCGCGGAGCAGGCGCAATTGGTGGGAGACCGCCGACTGTTCCATGCGGACGGCTTCGGTGAGCTCGCCGACGGTGGCCGGCGCTTGCCGCAGCTGAGACAGGATCATCAATCGGCTGGGTGCCGTCAAGGCCTGCAGGGTCGCGGCGACGGCCGTGGCGCTGGCGATGGTCAGCCGCGCCGGTGGCGCCTCGCGCCCACCCGTCCGGTGCAGGAAGGCGTCGCCGAACTGCCATTGGCAGCAATTACCAATCCGGCAACCGGCGGACCAGGCGTGCGGGTCCGGTTTCTGCGCAAGGGCAGGGAGCTGTTCGCCGAGAACCGGCGGGCCACCGCACTCGTCCGGTTCGGCGGCGACATTCCCATTGCGGACTCCGACACTCTGGAGTTGAGCACCCGATACGTCCCGGAAATCTCGGGTCCGATCGTTCTGGGGTTCGCCGCCGTCGGTATGGCCCGGATCTTCGTCGATGGCCGGTTACGCCATGAGGGCACAGTGGTTCCGGTCGGAACTGATCTGGGGGCCGCGTTCCTGTCCCCGCCTTCCAGTTCGTTCCGCCTGGAGGTCACAGCAGGAACGCCGGTCGACATCCGCATCGAATACGACATCGCCAAGCCAGGTGGCGCAATGGCCAATGCGCTCAGCTTCACATTCGGTTTGGAGCCGGACAACGCCGATCCGGACGCACTGATCGCCCATGCTGCAGCGGCCGCGCAGGCGGCCGACGTCGCCATCGTGGTGGTGGGCACCAACAGCAAGGTCGAATCCGAAGGGTACGACCGGAACAGCCTTGACCTGCCGGGGCGGCAGGACGACCTGGTCCGGGCGGTGCTGGCCGCCAACCCCCAGACCGTGGTGGTGGTGAACTCCGGCGCACCTGTCGTCCTGCCGTGGCGCGAGCAGGTCGCTGCCATCCTGCTGACCTGGCTCGGCGGTCAGGAATACGGAAACGCCCTGGCAGACGTCCTTCTCGGCGCCCGGGAGCCCGGCGGTCGGTTGCCCACCAGCTGGCCCGCCACTCAGGCCGACGTTCCGGTTCTCGAGGTCACCCCGATCGACGGGGATGTCCGCTACGACGAGGGCGTTCATATCGGATACCGCGCCTGGCTCAAGGAGGGCACTGCCCCGGCGTGGCTGTTCGGGTACGGCCTTGGTTACACCTCCTGGTCCCTCCGGTCGCTCCAGATCGACCGGAGCATCTCGGAAGGCGACCGTCTGCCAGTACGGGTTCAGGCGAGCAACACCGGACAACGACCGGGGAAGTGCGTGATTCAGGTTTACGCCAGCAGAGGCGATTCTGCGGTGGACCGTCCGGTTCGGTGGCTGGTGGGATTTGCCGTCGTACACGCAGCCGGCGGCGAAGCCGTCGACACGACGATTGACATTTCCGCTCGCGCATTCGCATTCTGGGACAATGAATGGCGTGACGAACTCGGCAGGTTCGAGCTTGCGGTGGGGACCTCGGTCTCCGAGTTGCCGCTCACCGGATCGTTCGAACTCCGCTGAACACAGACGCTGACCAGTGGACAAGCAGTGGCTTCCGGCGTCACCCAACCCGGTGTCCAGGGCCGCCAGCGCAGACTTGGGAAGACCTAACTTCCTAACTTCGTTGACAGGCTAAACTCGGTTACCACCCCGAACGGACGGTGGAATGGAAATGGATAGTTGCTGCCAGCCGACGCGGACGCACGTGGACGATCCTCAGGTGGCCGCCGCCAACCCAAATCCTCCTGAATACAGTTCATCGGGAAGCGGCCATCACGACGTCACGATCGCGGCGGGGGAGTTCGTGATGGGCGACGCCTTCGGCGAGGGCTACTCCGATGACGGCGAAGCCTTCCTGCATGAAGTCACGTTGGAGGTGTTCAACATCGACGCAGCCGCCGTCACCAACGAACAGTTCGCCCGGTTCGTCGCCGCCACCGGTTACCGCACCGACGCCGAACGGTTCGAGACCTCCGCGGTCTTCCATCTGGCGGTGGCCGCTGACCCGGCCGACATCCTGGGGCGGTCTCCGTCCGCGCCGTGGTGGCTGGAGGTCCGCGGCGCGGACTGGGCGCACCCCGGCGGTCGACACACCCATATCGAGGAGCTCCAGGATCATCCGGTGGTCCATGTGTCCCACGACGACGCCGTCGCCTACTGCCGCTGGGCCGGGCGGCAGCTGCCCACCGAAGCCGAATTCGAATACGCGGCCCGCGGCGGCCGCGCCGGGCAACGATTCCCGTGGGGCAACGAACTGGCCCCGCAGGGCAAGCACCGCGCCAACATCTGGCACGGAACCTTCCCCTCCATCAACACGCTGGAGGACGGGTACCTGACCACGTGCCCGGTCCGCACCTTTCCACCGAACGACTGGGGCCTGTACGAGACCAGCGGCAACGTCTGGGAATGGTGCGCCGACTGGTTCTCGCCCCGCGCCTACCAGCACTGCGCCGCGCACAACCCGCACGGGCCGGACACCGGAACGACAAGGGTGACCCGCGGCGGCTCGTACCTGTGCCACGACTCGTACTGCCACCGTTACCGGGTCGCCGCCCGCACCTCCAACACCCCCGACTCCTCCGCCGGCAACTGCGGTTTCCGCACCGTCTCGGCCAAACCGGCTGCAGCACAGAACAGTTCAACAGATTCGAGTAGGCGATGAGCGACGAGAGTTCCGCACCGCGGCCGAGCGGCAGAGCCAGGTGGCGCACCTCGCCTCCGGCCTGGTCCGTGGAAGGGAACGAGCCGGACTACCGGTTCACCCTGGCCAACGAACGAACGTTCCTGGCCTGGGTGCGCACCGCGCTGGCGTTGATCGCGGGTTCGGTGGCCCTGGTGCAACTCGTCCCCTCGTTCACCGTCCCGGGCGCCCGCCGGGTCCTTGGCGTCGGAGTTGCCTTGGCGGCCGCGGCGCTGGCAGTGGTCGCCTACCGGCGGTGGGTCGGTAACGAGACCGCGATGCGCCATGCCGGGCCGCTGCCCTACAGCCGAATGCCCGCCATCGTCGCGATCCTGCTGGCCGCAGCCGCTGTCGGCGTGGCCGTCCTGGCCGCGCTGAAATGAGCGGGCCGGAATGACTGCGCCGCCGCCGGGTCTGCAGCCGGAACGCACCGCGCTGGCCTGGACCCGGACCGCCCTGGCCATGCTCGTCACCGGCACCGTGCTGCTGCGTCTGGGGGTCTCCGGCGCTACCCGTAGTTCGCTGACGGTCGCGGCCGGTGTGCTGCTGCTGCTCGCTGCGCTGCTGGCCTGGCGCACCGGCCGGCAACGGGTTTCAAGATTTGCCGTCGCCGACCCGGCCGTCACCGTTGCCGCCGCCCAGCAGGCAGCCGCCGTGATGGCGTTGGTGACGGCAACCGCTGCGATACTCACCGCAGCCACCGCGATACTGACCTGACTGGCCGAGTCAGCGGAAGAACAGGAGAGCGATCGTGGATCAACTCTGGCGGCGTCAGTCCGTCAGGGAGCACCGCACCGCGATTTTCGGGTACGGGCGCCGCGAGCACGGGCCGGCCATGACGGTCGTCTACTACGTGATGGACGGCGACGACCTGCTGGTCTCCACGATGGCCGAACGGGGCAAGGCCAAAGCGGTTGGCCGCGATCCGCGGGTCAGCGTGTGCGTGCTGGACGAGCGCTGGCCGCTCAAATACCTGCAGGTCTACGGCACGGCCACGGTCGAGGATGATTTCGAGAATGCGGTCGATGTGCTGCGCCGGATCGTGGATCTGATGGCCGGTGGCCCGATGCCCGAGAGCACCCGGGCGGACATGGAACGGATGGCCCATGACGAGCAGCGGGTGGTGCTCCGGACCACCCCGTACGCGACGTTCGAAACGCCCCCACGGCACGTCTACAGCGCCGACGACATCGCCACGCTCACCCACACGATCAGCCAGAGCCAAGCCTGGTAGCCGCTCGGACGACCCGGAACCGGCGTCCCAGTCGACTGACCAAGGAAATTGCGGTAGGGCGTCATGGACGGGAGATGTCACACTCGTTATTGATGACGCCCGACCCGTGTCCCGGCAAGGCCCCTGCCCCGAGCGCCGAGCCGGCGGCCAACCGTCGGGTCGACTTCAGCCGCCGAGGAACCGGCCGGCCGACCATGGCCGCCGTCGCAGCCCTGGCCGGCGTCAGCCTGAAAACCGTGTCCAGGGTCGTCAACGGCGAGACGCCCGTCAACCCCGACACCGCTCAGCGCGTCAACGCCGCGTCCGAAGCGCTGGGATATCGCCGCAACGACGCGGCCTCAGCGCTGGCCCGGGCCCAACCCCAAGCCGGTATCGGCCTGATCATCGAGGACATCTCCGACTCGTTCTACTCCAACCTGACCCGCGGCGTCGAAGAAGTCGCACGCGCCCACGGGCACCTGGTCCTGCTCAGCTCATCGGAGGAGAACTCCGAACGTGAACGCGACACCACACTGGCCCTGGCCGCCCGCGGTGTCGCCGGAATGATCGTCGTCCCGCACTCGGACGACCACCGCTACCTCGCCCGGCAGATCAACGCCGGTCTGCACGTCGTGTTCGTCGACCGGCCACCCGCTCAACTCACGGCAGACTGCGTCCTGAGCGACAACATCCAGGGTGCCCGCCACGCGGTGCACCATCTGCTCGCCCAAGGACATCAACGAGTCGGGTTCATCGGCAACGATTCCAGCGTCTACACCAGCACCAGACGTCTTCGCGGCTACCGCACGGCGCACGCCGACGCCGACATTCCCGTCGACGATCAACTCATCGTGCTCGGCCCACGCACTGAAACCGAAGCCGGCGAAGCGGTTCAACGACTGCTCACCACGGCAAACCCGCCGACCGCGCTGTTCACCCAGAACAACGTCCTGACCATGGGAGCGTGGCGAGCGATCCGGAACAACCAGCCGCAAACGGCCCTGGTCGGTTTCGACGACTTCGCGCTCGCCGACGTTCTCGACCCACCTGTCACCGTCGTGGCCCAAGACCCCACCGGTCTGGGCCGCCGCGCAGCGGAACTGCTGTTCTCCCGGATATCCGGACAACCAGGACCCGCGCGCCGAATCGTCATCCCGACCCGACTGATCATCCGCAACTGAAGACGTCCTCCAACACCACCGCCGGTTGCTCCCCATCTGCCTTCAGGCGGTGAACGTCAGGGCGTAGATCTCCGCGTTCGCATTGTTCGGCAGCGTGATCGACTGGACGGTCCGGCCGGCGTCCAGCGCGAGGGTCGCGGCGTACAGGTTCACGGGTGGCCCGTCGACGCCCTGGCCGGACTTGATGCGGTGCGGCATGGCGATTGCGAGGATGTTGCCGTTGTGCCCCGCCGAGGAGGCCCAGTCGGTGAGCGCGAAGGGCACCATCGCAGTGGTCCCGTCGGTGTAGGTCGCCGTGACCTGCGATGTCACGTCGCCGCCATGGGCGGCGCCCAGCACGTGCAGGGTCGAGTACCTACCGGCGGGTACGGCGAGTTGCTGACCGCGAGCAGTCAGGAAGTTCATGGCGACACCACAGGGATCGGGCAGGAAGTACGGCGCACCGCCGACGGTGCGGCTGCCCGCGGGTGGAAGCAGGGCCGCGTCATAGCTCCAACCGCTGCCGTCGAAATTGCCGGCGTCAGTAGCGGCGACCGTCGCCGTGCCATCCAGGTCGGCGTCCAGCGCGAGCGCGCATCCGGCGCCGGTCCCGGCACACTTGGCGTCCTTCAGTGTCACGGTCGCGTGCCGCGTCAGGCTGCTCACCCCGGGCGCGGTGAACCGGAACGTCACCGGATAGCTACCCGCAGCGGTGCCCGCGGGGATGTGGATCGTGACCGGGGTGTCGACACCGGTCGGCAGGCCTTCCGAGCGGACGGCGAAGGTCTTCGACGCCGGGCGGGCGGTCCAGCCGGCCGGCACGCTCACCCGCTGGGTGATCAGCCGACGGTGCGGCCACTGGGCAACGACCGAGCTGGTCAGTCGAACCGTGGGCGTGCCGGTCGGTGCAACCGCCGAGGACGCCGATGCCGACAGCGTGGTCCGCCGGTCGTCCGGACCGTGCAGGGATGGCGGCGCGTCCTGGGTTTTCGTCGCCCAGCTCCCCGGCGTCGCCGACACCGTGTAGGCCAGCGAGCCGCCGTGCCGGATCGCGCTCCATGGCACCCAGCTGCGCTGGGTGGAACGGTCGTCGACCTTGGCGGCGGTGATGTAGCGGGCCGAGTCGCTGACCCCCGGGGCGGAGATGCGCAGGGTTCCACCCTGCGTCGCGCCGTAGCGCCCGATGGTCACCGTGGTCGAGGGAAATTGCGGGGTGCTGAGCACGAAGTCGTTCGAGCCGCTCATCGTCGGGTAGATGCCCAGCGAGCTCATGACGTACCAGGAGGACATCTCGCCGAGGTCGTCGTTGCCGGTCATGCCGTCGGGGCCGGTGGTGAACAGCGTGTACGCCGCCCGGATGACGGTGGCCGTCTTGGCCGGCGCGCCCGTCCACAGATACATGTACGGCGCCAGCAGGTCCGGCTCGTTGTTCGGGTTGTAGGTGGTCTTGGCGTAGTAGTCGTACGGGGAGCTCACCCAGTCGGTGCGCGCGGTCCCGGCCGGGTCCGCAATCAGGTGGGGGTAGGCGAAGAAGTCGTCGAGCCGCTTCTCGCTGGCGGCGCGGCCGCCCAACAACGAAACCAGCCCGGTCGGGTCCTGCGGCACCAGCCAGGTGTACTGGTACGCGCCACTCTCGTGGAAGGCGTTGTCACCGCTGATCGGGTCGTAAGGCGAGAGGAATTCACCATCAGCCAGCCGGGGCCGGAACTGCTTGGTGCGCTGGTCCCAGAGGTTGCGGTACCACTGGCCGCGCGCAGCGAACTGTTTCGCGTCGCTGCGGTGCCCGAGCCCGGCGGCCATGGTCGACAGCGCCGCGTCGGCGGCTGAGTACTCGAGCGTCGCCGACGCCGGGTGGGTGCAGTCGTTGTCACCCCCGTGGTCAGGGCAGTCCGTCCCGAGCGTGAGTCCGTAGGGGATGTAGCCGAGCTTGTCGTACTGCGCGACGCCGGCCCGCCCGTTGTACTGGGAGTCGGCCGGGGCCGGCGCGGTGGCGTTCTTCTTCAGCAGTGCGTACGCCTCGTCCTCGTGGCCGGCGAGGAAGCCTTTGGACCAGAGTTCGACGAGCGTCGGCGTCACGGGGTCGCCGGTCATGATGTTCGTTTCGCTGTTGGCAAGGGCCCATCGGGGCAGCCAGCCGCCCTCGCGGCCGATCGCCAGGAGCGAGAGCGCGTCGTCCCGCGCCACCCGCGGTGCAAGTAGTTCGAGCAGCTGGTTCTGGGTGCGGTAGGTGTCCCAGAGTGAGAAGTTCTGCCGCGGTGTGTAGTCGGTGGCCCGGTGGATCTTGTTGTCGAAGCCGTTGTAGGAACCGTCGACGTCGCCGGCGAGGTTCGGGTGCAGCATCGAATGGTAGAGCGAGGTGTAGTACGCCACCTGTCGGTCGTGGGTGCCCCCGGCGACGGTGGCGAGGGAGAGCTGCTTGTTCCAACGCGCCTTCAACGCGGCGCGGGTGGCGTCGAAGTCGTAGCCGCTGCCGGTCTCGGCCCGCAGGTTCGCCCGCGCCCCGCCGAGACCGGTGTAGGACAGCCCCACCTTGAGGGTGACCTGCGCCGCGGACGAGCCGAAGCTGACCCACGCACCCTTGTTCCCGCTGCCGTTGGCAGCGTCGCGCGCACCGCTGCTCAGGGTCGAACCGGCCCAGGTGCCGTACGAGGAGAACGGCTTGTCGAACTCGGCGGTGAAATACAC
>JAABVA010001639.1_pt1 | contig 23592 bp, 23 predicted proteins | sample 5560331 | NCBI WGS metagenome assembly JAABVA01 (sample SAMN12812661, study PRJNA571458) | rock metagenome | isolation source: Antarctica rocks | place: Antarctica: Victoria Land, Mt New Zealand sud | collected 2016-01-07
GAGCGTGATCGCCTCTTCCAAGGACGCGAGGGTGGGGGTGTGCTGGGTTTGGGCCATCCGAGGTTCCTTTCGCTGGGGGTTCGGGTGGCCCCCGTTGTACCGTCAATCCATGCAACACACATCTAGTTCAACAAACCACCGGTAACGTGACTGCACCCTTACGGGTACGATTAGTGGGATGAATCGTACCAAGGAGGAAGAGATGAGCGAAGGTAGCGTAGGGGCGTTGGACCGGGAACAGTTGGATCGGCTGGCCGCGTACTTCGATGAGGAGGTCACGTTCTCCAAGCACATAAAGGTCAGGATCGGAGAGGTCGAGCCGGGCCAAGCCGTACTGTACATAGACGTCGAGGAGATCCACTTCAACGGCAACGACACGCTGCACGGTGGGGTCTACGCCTCGCTAATAGACAACGCGATGGGCCTCTCGGTCTCCTCGCTGGTGGGCCTGCGCACGGCGACGACCCAGATGAACGTACACTTCCTCGGCCCGGTCAGGGAGGGACGCGTCACGTGCAGGAGTGAGGTAATCCACAGAACACGCCGGACGGCGACCGCCGAGGCGCGCGTCTATGACGACGAGGGGAACCTGGTGGCCATGGGGACCGGCGCGTTCAGGATCTTCGAGAAGAAGGGCAACCCGATCGTGTAGCCCTTCTTCGAGGCGAGAGGGTATAGTAGGGGTCGGGAAAGACAAGGTCAGGAGGAATATATGTTCCGTGTCGAGAAGCCCTGGGTCCGCGTCTACGAGGGGCACGCCTCGCCCGAGACGGAGGTCTTCGAGGGCTCGTTGCCCGACTTCTTCCGCGCCGCGGTCGAGAAGCACCGCGACAAGACGGCCTTGACGTTCTACGGGAGGACGTTCGATTTCCCCCGTCTCGAAGCCCTCACCGAGAAGATGGCCGCCTCGCTCGCCGCGCGCGGCGTGAAGAAGGGCGAGCGGGTGGCGCTCATGCTCCCGAACTGCCCGCAGTACGTCGTAAGCTTTTTGGCGACCGTCAGGCTCGGGGCGATAGTAACCCAGATCAACCCGATGTACGTCGAGCGTGAGATCGAGCACATCCTCAAGGACTCGGGAGCCGAGGCTATCGTCGTCTACTCGGATATGTACCCGCGCGTAAAGAGCGTGATGGGCAACACCGCGTTGAAGAACGTGATAGTCGTGGACTTGAGGGGCGAGCCGGAGGGCCTGGAGCCCGGACACTCTAGCTTTGGCGAGTTCGTCGCGATGGATGCCGAGCCGGCGCCGCGGGTGGAGATCGACCCGGCCGGAGACGTGGCAGTCTTCCAGTATACCGGCGGGACGACCGGTGTCTCGAAGGGGGCGATGCTGACACACCGCAACCTCGTCGCCAACGTGCAGCAGACGCTCGACCTCTTCGTGGACGACCCCGGCGCGTTCTCCAACAACCAGCCGATAGTCGCGATACTGCCCTTCTTCCACATCTACGGCCTCACGTGCGTGATGCTCTTTGGCATCCGCCAGGGCCTCAACCAGCTCCTCCTGCCTCGTTTCGACCCCCAGGAGGTGATGAACCTCGTCAGGGACAACAGGCCCGTCCTGTTCGCCGGGGTACCTACCATGTACATGGCGCTCAACAGCCTGGGGGTGGACCTCAAGGAGTACGGCTTCGATCGGGTCCGTACGTATAACTCCGGCGGGTCGGCGCTACCGGTGAACCTCAAGCGCGCCTTCGAGCAGAAGATCGGGCGGCCCCTGTTCGAGGGTTACGGACTCTCCGAGGCGTCGCCAGTCACGCACTTCAACCCGCCGTTCGCGGGGGAGAGCCGCGATGGGAGCATCGGTGTCCCCGTTCCGAGTACGGACGTGAGGATCATAGACGTCGATACTGGCACGGAGGAGATGCCCATTGGGGAGTCCGGCGAACTCATCATAAAGGGGCCGCAGGTGATGAAGGGATACTGGAACATGCCCGAGGAGACGGAGGACGCCCTGAAGGGCGGCTGGCTGCACACCGGGGATATAGCGCGCATGGACGAGGACGGCTACTTCTACATCGTGGACCGGAAGAAGGACATGATTCTGGCAGGCGGCTACAACGTCTACCCGCGTGAGATCGAGGAGGTCCTCTTCGAGCACGAGGAAGTTGCCGAGGCGGTCGCCGTCGGCGTCCAGGACGAGTACCGGGGCGAGACGGTCAAGGCGTTCGTGGTCAAGAAGTCCGGTAGCGGGGTGACGGAGGAGGAGATACTCGCCTTCTGCAAGGAGCGCCTCGCCCCATATAAGGCCCCGAAATGCCTGGAGTTTCGCGACGAGCTGCCGAAGAGCACCGTCGGCAAGCTCCTGAGGCGTGTCCTCGCCGATGAGGAGAGGGCGAAGGCGGCCTCGTCCACGACGAACCCGAGCTAGAGAGAGGGAGTTTAGTGAGCACGGAAGCGAACGCGCCAGACGCGCAGACGAACGCACTCGACCTGTTCCGGCTGGACGGCAAGACGGCCGTCGTCACCGGAGGGGGCCGGGGTTTGGGCCAGTACATGGCCGAGGCACTCTCCGACGCGGGGGCGAGCGTCGTTCTCTGCTCCCGCAAGAAGGAGGCGTTGGAGGAGGTAAAGGAGGGGATAGAGACCCGGGGCGGCAAGGCGCTCGCCCTCGCCTGCGACGTTACGGACCCGGATGACGTAAACCGGGTCGTCGAGGAGACCGAGGAGAGCTTCGGGCCGATAGACGTGCTCGTCAACAACAGCGGGGCGACCTGGGGAGCGCCGGCGGCGGAGATGCCGCTTGACAAGTTTGATCTGGTAGTGGGCGTCAACGTGCGCGGGACGTTCCTCATGTCCCAGACTGTCGGGCGGCGCATGATCGAACATGGAGAGGGCGGCAGGATAGTCAATATCGCCTCGATCGCCGGCCTTCTCGGCGGACACCCGGACTACATGCAGACCATCGGATACAACACGAGCAAGGGCGCCGTGATCTCCATGACACGCGACCTCGCGACCTCGTGGGCGCCCCACGGCATAAACGTCAACGCCATCGCCCCCGGCTGGTTCCCAACCAAGATGAGCGGCGGCCTTATAGAGCAGCATGAACAGAAGATGCTGGATGGTATCCCGCTCCACCGCTTCGGCACCCCCGAAGACATAAAGGGCGTCGTCCTGCTCCTGGCCTCAGCCGCCGGCGCATACGTGACCGGCCAGACGCTGGTCGTGGACGGTGGCGAGACAGCCTGGTAGCCGGGAGCGTTCCGCCGACTGGATTGTTGTGTCCCGGAACACGTGTGTTCGCGACGGGCCGTGATACTCTTGAATCAATAGTAAGCCGTCGCAGAAGGAGAACCATATGATCGAGAGAGCGACTTTCGGGGCGGGTTGTTTCTGGGAGATAGAGGCAGAGCTCCGCAAGGTGGACGGTGTGCTCGGCGCCGCCGTCGGGTACTCCGGCGGGACTACAAAGGACCCGACCTATAAGGATGTCTGCTCGGGCGCAACCGGGCACGCTGAGGTGGTCGAGGTCGAGTTCGATCCGTCCAAGGTCTCCTACGAGGAGTTGCTGGAGGTGTTCTGGCAGAACCACGACCCAACGACTCCCAACCGGCAGGGCTGGGACGTCGGCTCCCAGTACCGTTCGGCGATCTTCTACCACACCCCGGAGCAAGAGGCCGCCGCCCGCGCGTCGAAGGAGAAGGCTTATACGCGGTTCAAGAAGCCCATCGTCACCGAGATAACCCCTGCCTCCGAGTTCTACCGGGCCGAGGAGTATCACCAGCGCTACTTCGAGAAGAACAGGCTCGCCCGCTTCTTCTCCATGTAATGCAAGAGGCGCGGCAGGCGAGCCCTGATAGAGTGCGAGGGCTCTAATCAGGGCTCGATGCCAATTATTGACCGTTTCATGCACTCGCTCCTGAAACCGGGGCATGATTATGCTAACGTATTATCCTTGAACCTGAATCAGCAGCAGATTATGCAATTTGGGGCGCGAATTCGAAAGGTAAAGGAGCCTACGTGCGTATCGTGGCAACCGGGTCACTGGCCTACGACTACATCATGAACTTCCCTGGGGATTTCAAGGAGCACATCCTGGAGGAGAAGATCCACACGCTGACGGTCAGTTTCCTGGTCGACTCGATGCAGCGGATGCGTGGGGGGGTTGCTGGAAACGTCGCGTACTCGCTGGCGTTGCTCGGCGAGCGCCCGCTGGTGGTCGGGAGCGTGGGGGGAGACTTCGGTGAGTACCGGGAGTGGATGGAGCGCCAGGGGATAGACGCCTCCGGCATCGTCGAGGCCGAGGATGAGTTCACGGCCTCGTGCTTCATCAACACCGACAGCGCGAACAACCAGATCGTGACGTTCTACGCGGGTGCTATGAGCCGCTCCGGGGAGATCTCGCTGGAGGGGATGGGCTTGAGCGCCGACGACCTCGTGGTGATCTCACCGACCGACCCGGGGGCTATGGCGAGCTATGCCGACGAGTGCCGCTCTCTGGGCGTGCCGTTCCTCTTCGATCCCGGCAAGCAGACGCCCCGGTTGACGGGGGAGCAGATACTCGCCGGCCTCACCGGTGCCGCCGTGCTCATCAGCAACGAGTACGAGTTCGACATGATGGCCCGCAAGACGGGCAAGAGCGAGGAGGACCTCATCTCCTCCGCGAAGCTCTCGGTCATCACGCGCGGCGAGAACGGCTCGACGATCTACGAGAACGGGGGAGAGGGGTTAGACATACCCTCAGCGCCGATTTCGGAAGTCGTGGACCCGACCGGTGCGGGGGATGCCTACCTCGCCGGGCTGGTCTTCGGGATCGCGCGCGGCTTCTCTCTGGAGGTCACCGGACGTATTGCGGCATTAGCGGGAGCCTACGCCGTCGAGCAGGGCGGCCCCCAGGAGCACCGTTACACGCCGGCAGACTTCGCCAAACGTTATGTAAACGCCTTTGGGCCGTCCCCGGAGGTAGAGGCGTTTGCCGGATCCGTAACGCGGTAGACAAGAAGATCAAGAACGCACAAGCTAGATAGAAGGAGGATTTTGCTTAGATGATAAAGAGTTACGACATAAAGGACATCAACCTGGCCGATGAGGGCCGGGACAGGATCGTGTGGGCCGAGAAGGAGATGCCGGTCCTACGCCTGATCCGTGAGCGCTTCGAGAAGGAGCGCCCGCTCGACGGCGTGCGCATCTCGGCTTGCCTGCACGTTACCTCCGAGACGGCGAACCTCGCCCGCACGCTCGCGGCCGGCGGGGCGGACGTGGTGGTGTGCGCCTCGAACCCGCTCTCGACGAACGACGCCGTGGCGGCCTCGCTCGTCGCGCACGAGAACATCCCCGTCTACGCCATCAAGGGCGAGAACAACGATACTTACTACGGCCACCTCACCGCCGCGCTAGACCATGCACCGCACATCACGATGGACGACGGCGCCGACCTGGTTACCGGCGTGATCAAGCAGCGGTCCGACCTGATCCCGCAGATGCTCGGCTCGACCGAGGAGACGACCACTGGCGTCATCCGCCTCAAGGCGATGGCCAACGAGGGTGTGCTCACCTTCCCGGTCATAGCCGTCAACGACTCAGACACCAAGCACCTCTTCGACAACCGCTACGGCACCGGCCAGAGCACGCTTGACGGGCTGATCAGGGCGACCAACGTCCTCCTGGCGGGCAAGACCTTCACGGTCGGCGGCTACGGTTACTGCTCGCGCGGCATCGCCGAGCGGGCCGCCGGCCACGGCGCGAACGTCATCGTGACGGAGATCGACCCGATCAAGGCGCTAGAGGCCGCGATGGACGGCTACCGCGTGATGCCGATGGTCGAGGCTGCGGCGATCTCCGACTTCATCGTCACGGCGACCGGTAACCGGGACGTCATAGACGGCGAGGACTTCGCCGCGATGAAGGACGGCTGCATAGTAGCCAACTCGGGCCACTTCAACATCGAGATCGACATCCCGGCGCTAGAGAAGATGAGCGTCGAGAAGCACCAGCCGCGCGCGTTCGTCGACCAATACTTCCTCGAGGATGGGCGCGAGATTAACGTTCTCGGTGAGGGTCGCCTCATCAACCTCGCCGCTGCCGAGGGACACCCGAGCGCCGTCATGGATATGTCCTTCGCCAACCAGGCACTCGCTTCCGAGTACCTGCTCGAACACAAGGGCACCCTCGCCCACGATGTTCACGGTCTCCCCAAGAACGTCGACCGCGAGATCGCCAACCTGAAGCTCGCCGCCATGGGCCTCTATATGGACGAGCTCACCTCCGAGCAGGCCGAGTACCTCGCCTCCTGGGAGGTCGGCACCTAAACAGCGCAAAGAGGTAGCATCGCTCTAGAGGTTTGGGAGATGCGGGAGTGACGGGCACACGCCCCGATCTCCCGCATCTTTCCTGTTTGCTTCAGAAGAGGACCGGCTCTATGTAATCGGTCAGTTGTTGCTCAGACCGCCCAACCCGAACAGATCATCCTCACGGCGGTCCTGCTCCAGAGCTTCGATAAGCTCTTCGAGGCTGCCCATCTCGACCCTCATACCACCTTCGCTGGCGGGAGGCGGGTTGAGAGCGACGTACTCCACATGGTCCCTCACGGACTCTAGTACTGCTATCAGGCCCATGCCGGAGACCTCGACGGGCTTCCAGCCGGGACCGAAGTCTCCGGAGGAGAGGAATGCCTCGGCCTTCTCGTTGGAGTCGAAGAGGGGGAGGGCGGGGTAGAGTCCGTCCACGGAGATCATGAGCGGTTCCGCACCCGGCGCTGCCTCCTCGAAGAGGAGCACGTAGGGAGGTTGGGGCGCTTCTCTCGACGGCATGGTCAGGAGGGGCGCGGGGCCATCGTTACGAGGAGGACGAGGTCCTCACCGCTCTCGTTGCGGACGCCGTGGGGTTGCCCGGCGCGGGCGATAACGGCGTGGCCTTGCGGCAGATCCTGCTCCTCGCGACCGATGGTAAAGAGGCCGGCGCCTTCGAGGACGTAGTAGACCTTGTCCGAGCCCTCATGGGCGTGGACCTTCTGGGCCTGGCCGGGGAGGAGGCAGTAAGTATCGTAGAAGAGGTGCGGGGAGTCGAAGAGAACGTTCTTCTGCATCTTCTCCTCCGAGAAGGCTATGGACTCAATTATGGACCTTATCTCCACCGGTTCCTCCTGTACGGGACTGTTATAACTCTTACTCTAGCATCCTACCGGATGGGCGATGGGGCCTGCCATCATGCGCTCTCTTTGGAAGGAGCCAGCCTGTGAAGTTTCCCGGAGTAACGCTGTGTCTGCCAGAGTGGATAGAGGAGTTGGCGCTGGGAGATGAGGTCTACTCGACTGCCGGACTCGCCTCGCCGTGGAGCTATCGCGATAGAACGTCGAGCGCGGGACCGGAGGGCCGTTCGGGGCGGTGGTCTTCGAGCGGGAGTCGGGACGCGGCTCATAGCACCCGGCGTCAACCTCGTCGTCAGCTCGGGCTTCCACGCGGAGATGGTGTCGCATGGTCGCCCGGCGAGTAGCCGGAGACTTCGACCTCGGCGGGGAGGGAAGTATCTACGAGTTGGTCGCGAGCACCGAGCGTGCGCTATGTGCCTCGGCGCGGTCCCCTGCTCAGGCGTCCAGAGCCTCCTCTGCGGAGCGCGCGGCAAGGACGCCGAAGAGCTCGGCTTCGACGAAGGAACAAAGCCCGACCAGTGGGTCCGTTCCCTGGAGAAGCGCGGCATTGCCGTCACGCGGGACGTGCTCCGAGGAGAGGCCGCGTCGGTACTCCGAGAGTATGTCTGACGCGGCGGAGAGATCTCCAACCCCGGGCAGGGTGGTTGATACGGCCGCGCTTCGAGTCGCCCTACTTTTAGACCCGAAACTGCTTCGGGAAGTCCGTAAGGTTGCGGCAGCCGCTTTCGGTGACGACGACGAGGTCTTCTATGCGGACGCCGCCTATCTCCGGGTAGTAGAGGCCGGGCTCTATGGTGATAACGTCGCCGGGGGCTAGCTCCTCGTCGGCTATCGAGACACGGGGGGATTCGTGGATCTCCAACCCGACCCCGTGCCCGGTGCCGTGGATAAAGCCTCGCTGCAACGGCTCGCCCGGCTTCTGGTCGTGGGCTAGGGTCTTGTAGCCTGCCTCGTGCAGAATGTCGGAGACCTTTTGGTGGATCTCACGTCCGTTGACACCGGGCCTTATCATGGCGAGCGCCGCCTCTTGGCTCCGGAGGACGGCATCGTACATGCGTTGTAGCTCCTCGCCTGGCTCACCCTTGACGAAGGTCCGGGTCATATCGGCGTAGTAGCGGGTCGTCTTGTCCACCGGGAAGATGTCGAGGATTATAGACTCGCCGGCACTCAGAGGACCGCTGCCCCTCTCGTGAGGGTGGGCGGCCTGAGGACCACCGGCGGTTATGGTGCCGTCAGCAGCGCAGCCCCATTGCAGGAGCTCGACATCTATCTCGAAGCGCAGGCGCTCGCTGGTGAGGGTCTCGCCGCCGAACACGAGCGTGCCCTCCCCGGAGACCTCTGACCCTTCGAGTATCTCGACGGCGTGAGAGCAGGCCGCCTCGACTGCTCTTTGTGTCTTCTCTATGTAAGAGACCTCTTCTTCCGTCTTCCGGCGCCTCAGGCCGGCGAAGAGCCGGAGGTCGAGTGTGACTTCGAGGCCGCGAGCGCGCAGCTCGTCGGCGTAGACGAGACCCAGGAAGGGCGGCACGGCGACGGGGGATTCGGCGGCGCCAAGCTCTTCGATGAGGTTGGCGGTAGCGGCCGCCAGGGCCCGTCCGCCGCTCTTTAGCTCGCGCGCCAGTTGAGTGACGCCTAGCTCATCAAAGGAGAGCACCTCGTCCGCGCGCGTCTCTTTCTTTGCCCGGCCGTACTCCATCGAGGAGACGGCGAGGTAGGTCTTGCCCCCGGATTCGCCCCCTATGCGCAGGGCTATTATCGGGTCCGGCGCGAGGAAGCCCGATAGGTGGTACGCCGTCGCGTCATGCTGTGACGCGCCGATAACGAGGAGTGTCCGCGAGTCGTTCTCCATGTGTATGCCGGTCCTCCTCTGGTCGTTGTGTAAACTTCGTACTCTCCCTTGCGGTGGTTATTCTACTACTGCATCAGGATGGCACTCCGCGTGAACGATGCCCCGTATGCACCGGCATCCTCCGATATAATCGGGGTGATGAGCGAGACCGTAAACATGAGAAGCCGCATCGAGAGGGCTCTGGACAAGGTGCGCCCGGCGCTCAGGGCCGATGGTGGCGACGCCCGCGTCGTCGAATGTGACGAGACGAGCGGGAGAGTCAGCATCGAGATGCTCGGCGCCTGCGGTGGATGCCCCCTCTCACAGCTCGACTTCGTCTACGCCATCGAAACCCTGATCCGGCGCGAAGTCCCCGAAGTCCGGGACATAGTGTCCGTTTAGCTACCAGCAAGCATGAGGGTGAGAGCCGGCGGTGAGATGCTGCCGCGTACCACGCCACCAATGTGCATTGACCGTAAGAGACTGGCGGCTGCTGAAAGCTGGCCGTTGTAGAGCTACTAATGCTCCTGACGTGTGGCGCGCAGGGCGCCCGGCGGCATTGCCTCCCTGGCTCCGGAGAGTGAGTCGGTGGCGCGCCGGCGGGCCGAGCGGAGCCTGAGGCGTTTTATGGGACTGACGTTCTTTGACTCCTCGTTGACGAGGTGGGTCAACGTTATGATGTCGTTTACGCACTCCCGGTAGCCCAAGGCGCACATCTCGACCTGGACCTCGGAGGGAGATTCCAGGAGGGTACGGCGTATCTCGTCGGCCCGCTCGACTATTCGGCGTGAGAGGTCTTCAGGGGTGTCTTTTCGGGACTCGCGAGCCCGGTAACCAACGATCTCCTGTGGCGAGATCCTGCGTGCCCGGTATGCCGGGCTGCTCGTAAAGTGACGCAGGAGGAAGGCGGCTACGAACGTGAGCGGCAGGATCGGGGCTAGGAGCAGTACCAACCAGACGGGTGCCTCGTACGAGAGCAGGCTAATCACCGCAGCCTCGAATCCCAACACCAACGCCAAGTATAGCTTGCTCATAGCTCCGGCACCTCTCTGCTACACCAGTTACCCTCTCCTAGTCTAGTTTTTTGCGGCGCTTTGTGCAAGGAGTATCGGGAAAACCTTCACTATAAGGACGATGCCACTCTGTATAATCCTCTTATGCAATCTCCCGAGTTCGATGTCAAACGTCCCGTCGCAAGCGCCGCAGAGATCCTCCGGGGTATCTTCTTCGCCCCGAGGGGCTTCTACCTGAACTTCCGGGCCGAGGGACCACTGCGGGAGGCTATTCTCTTCGTCCTACTCGTAAGCGCCGTGTCCGGAGTCTTGAGTGCGGTGGTGAACCTTGCCTACGCGGCGATCTCCGGCACGTTGGGCGTGGGTCTGCTGGGTGTAATGGCGGTCAACCTGGCGTTCGCTGTTCTCGGTCCGCTCGTGGTCGGGATCTTCTCTGGAGCTTATCTGCTCTCTGTCCGCACCTTTATAGGGCCGGAGGGAACTTATTCGCAGGTTTATCGGATGCTCGCCTACGCGTGGGGAGCGGCTATTTTGTTCTGGATCCCGGGCCTGAACGCCTTCGCTTTTACCTACGCCACGCTCGTACTCATGCTCCTGGGTATCCGGTATGTCTACCGTGCCTCGTTCCTCACCGCCCTCGTGACCGCCCTCGTCGGCTACGTGCCCTCGACAATTCTCTTTATCCTCCTGATCCAGCTCGGCGTCTTCGTCACCGGCCTCGAATCCGCCGGACGTTGATCCCTACCTCTTGATGAGAGCCCGGTACTCCCGCAAGTCCTTCTCGGCCCTGCGACGGACGTGCTCCGGGATGAGCGCGCCTCTCTTGCCGTAGCGCTCCCGCAGGAGGATGCAGGAAATCCCCAGATACGCGCTCCGCGTCGACAGCTCGGACGGGACGCTCATCTCCCGCGGGAAGACGCGGTAGGCGAGGTCTTCTTTCAGGCCCATGCCAGGCGGACCCTGCCCAAGCCCTCTCTTGGCTGCGAGCCTCCCCTCCCACCTCCCCCGGAGCGCCCGCATCTCCTCCGTATCCGGGTCGACGCTGAGAGGACCGGTCTCGAAAGGGTCCTCTGGCGTGAAGCCGAAGGCGTACTCTAAGAGACGTGCCGAGCGGAGCGCCCGCTTCGTCCCCCGGCTCCTCAGGAACTCGTACTCCGAGCGGAGCAGGACGAGCTGGACGTCGTAGTAGGCGCCGAGACCTTCGAACGTCGGACGGTCGGCGTCCTTGTTCCGCGCCGCCAGCGTCCGGCGTACCGCATCGCGCCGTCCGAGGAACATCGCACGCCGCCACCCGAAGAGCCCGCCCCCGGAGACGAGAGCCGCCACGACCGGGATCGCCGCCGCGAACGGCCCCGCCCACGAGGTGCCGAAGAGCGGCGCCGAGAGCAAGACTGAGGCGCCCACCAGGCAGGCGACCACGAAGCCGCCCATCGTCGCCCTGCGGCCCTCCCCGGCGGCCCCGGCGTAGAGCCGGCCGAGCTCGTACCAGAGCGAGAGGGTCTCGTCTTCGGGTGTGGGCGGGGAGTACACATGCTAGATTCTACTTCCTCGTGTCAACCGTAAACCCCACACAGCGCGCGGCCCGTCTCCTCACCAACGCCCTGAACCCGTTCTCCATCTTCACGGCGCTCTATGCCTTCATGGCGTTCTCCGAAGCGGCTACCGCGCTCCAGGCCATCCTCTACGTCGCCGCCGAGCTCGTCGCGGCGGCCGTCGTCGCAGGGTACGTCCTACTGCTCCGGCGCGGGGGGCGGGTGGGGGATTTCTGGATCTCCACCAGAAGCCAGCGCACTATGCCCGCCCTCGTCCTGCTCGCTGCTTTCGTCGCCCTCCTCGGCACTCTAACACTCCTCGACGCCCCCGGCGCCCTCCTCCGAACGACCCTCTCGATGGGCCTCGCGAGCGTCACGGTCGCAGCCGTGACCCTCTTCTGGAAGGCAAGCGCCCATGCAGCCGTCGCCGGGCACGCCGCCGCGGCCGGACTTCTCGTCCTTGGCCTATCGGGACTTCTCTTCCCGTTTATCCTTCCGCTTGTTCTCTGGTCACGCGTCGCTGTCGGGGCGCACACCCTGACACAGGCGCTTGCAGGCGCAGGGGTGGGTGCGGCCTTCGCGCTCCTGTTCCTGGCATGAAAAAAGCCCGCCGGAGCGAGCTTGTGGTGACCCCACGGGGGTTCGAACCCCGGTTTTCGCCGTGAGAGGGCGATGTCCTAGGCCTCTAGACGATGGGGCCGGAAGGCCACGTTGCGACCAGGCACAAAGTTTAGACTACGCTCCCTGATTCGTCAAAGGGTTTTGAACTGGTCGTTATCTCAACTGGTCAGTTCTCTGGTCTTGTACTCACCGACGGCCGGCGGATAGTAGCTCTAAACTGACAGCTTCTGCATCTGTTCGGCGGCCCTCTCCAGCCTGAGCAGAGTACGCTCGCGTCCTAATAGCGCCAGGGTCTCGAAGAGGCCGGCGCTCACGGTACGGCCCGTGGCGGCGAAACGGAGGGGGTGGATGAGGTGTCTTGCGCCCTTCTCTCTCTCGGCGGCGAGCCCCCTGATGGCTTCCTCGAGGGTCTCTTCCGTCCACTCCGGTAGGGCTTTAAGCCGTTCGAGTAGCTCGGGGAAGCTTTCGCGGACGAACTCCTTGCCGAGCTGCTTCTCGAACTCTAGCGGGTCGTACTCGATCTCGCCGCCGTAGAAGTAACCGGCAAAACCGGGGATCTCGATAGTGCGGCTCAGGCGATCTTTGAGGAGGGCCATTATCTGTGTGAGGCGCGGCATGTCGCGCTGTAGCTTTTCGGCGGACGCAGCGCCCGATTCGACTAGCATGGGGACGGAGATCAGGGTGAGTTCCTCCGGGCTCTTGCGCCTCAGGTAGACGGCGTTGACGGCGGTTAGCTTCTTCTCGTCGAAGACCGCCGGGTTGCCGCTTACCCGGTCTATGCGGAAACGTTCGGCGAGCTCGTCAGGGGCGAAAATCTCCTCGTCCGCCGCGTACCCCGCCCCGAGGAGCGCCAGGTAGTTGAACAGCGCCTCCGGCAGGTAACCCTGCGCCACGAAGTCCTCGACGCTCGCCGCCCCGTGGCGCTTACTGAGTTTTTTCTTGTCCGGGCCGAGGACCTGTGGGACGTGGGCGAAGGCCGGCAGCTCGCGGCCCAGGGCCTCGTAGATCAAGATCTGGCGCGGCGTGTTAGAGAGGTGGTCGTCGCCCCTTATTACGTGGCTGATCTCCATCTCCGCGTCGTCCACGGCAGCGGCGAAGTTGTAGGTCGGGGTGTTCGTGGACTTCATCAGGACGAAGTCTTCGAGGTTCGCGTTCTCGAAGGTGACGGGACCCCGGATCATGTCTTCCACCACCGTCCGCCCCTCGCGCGGCGTCTTCATGCGCACGGTGTACGGCTCCCCGGCTTCTATCCTCTTGCGTGTCTCATCCGCGTCCATCTCGCGGTACTCGCCGCCAGTGTAGATGGGCTGCCGCTTCTCGGCCCGCGCCCTCTCCCTGAACTCCGCCAGCTCCTCGGCGGTGGCGAAGTCGTAGTAGGCGGCCTCCGAGTCGAGCAGCTTCCTCGCCGCCTCGCGGTAGAGGTCGAAGCGCTCTGTCTGGCGGTAGGGACCGTGCAGGCCGTCGATCTCGGGACCCTCGTCCCATTCGAGGCCGATCCAGCGGAGGGACCGCTTTAGCTGCTCGACCGACTCCTCGTTGGAGCGATCGAGGTCCGTGTCCTCTATTCGCAGGACGAACGTGCCGTTGTTCTTGCGTGCGAAGAGCCAGTTGAAGAGCGCGGTCCGCACCCCACCGACGTGTAGCGAGCCGGTGGGGCTCGGCGCGTATCTAACTCTGATCCGAGATTTATCCATACTCTAAAACTAGCACACGGCCCGAAAGTAGGAAAGCCGCCGGAACTACAGATTCGCCGGCAGGCCGAAGCTCAACCGGCGATGAGCACTTCCAATGTGCGCGGACCGTGAACGCCCTCGACCCGGTTTAGCTCTATGTCCGAGGTCGCCGACGGGCCGGAGATGAAAGTGATAGCCCGTCCCTCGCGCTTTACGGTCTCTTCTAACTTCTCGAAGGCTTCGGGGACGAGGCCCACGACCTGCTCCTCCCGTACGAGGCACAGGTGGTAGTCGGGCAGCAGCGTCAGGGCCCGGCGGCCCTGCGCCTCCCCGGCGTCGAGGACGATAGTGCCGGTCTGGGAGATGCCCAGAGCGCAGCCGGTCAGAACGCCGTCGCTCCCGTCTAACTCCTCGTTGGAGAGCTGCATACTTACGCCGTCGCGCAGCAACTCCACCTCGTCTGGGAGCCAATTCTCGGGTAGTCCGGGGGGCACGACGAGCCGTTTTATAGCGCGCCGCTCGCAGGCTTCGGCTATGGCGCGGGGCAGGTCGCCTTCGTTTACGCGGCGGACGGTCGCCTCGTACTCGGCTACTCTTTCGGCGAAGCGCGCGACGATCTCCTCGCGCGGGGCGTCGTCTCTTTTACGGTAGCCTCGCTCGACTGGGACGTTCCCGGGGCGCTCTTCCTTCGGGACGTCGTGCGTGGCGCGACGGATGCGCCACAGGATCTCCTCTCTCGTGGAGGTCATGAGCCCGCCCCCGAGTCTCTCGTCGAACCGTTCCTCGACCTCCACCACTCCCGGAAGGTCTGCTCCGGGACAGGCTTCAACTCGCGTGCCTCGGTCCAGCCGGCGAGCCTGCCGGGGAGGCGGTGAATGGCGCCGCCCCTCGCCAGCGGCCACTGGCCTATCCTCGCCGCCCTCTGCGCGCCTTCGTAGAGCCAGCGGTTCGAGAAGGTCTTCGCCATCGCTTTCATCGCGACGTTCTCCGGGTCCAGCTTGCCCTTTATGCCGCCCTCGTCTTGTTTGTGGCGCACCACCTTGCCGCGCAGGTGTATGAGCACCTCGGGGATATTTATCTTCACCGGGCAGACTTCGTAGCACGCTCCGCACAGGGAGGAGGCGTAGGGCAGAGAGTCAGAGCCGGGCCTGCCGATACCGACCAGTTGCGGCGTCAAGATAGCGCCTATCGGCCCCGGATAGACCGAGTTGTAGGCGTGGCCGCCGGTCCGTTCGTAGACGGGGCAGACGTTCAGACAGGCCGAGCAGCGGATGCAGTTCAGGGTCTGGCGTCCAATCTCATCCGCAAGTACCTCCGTCCGCCCGTTGTCCATCAGGACGAGGTGGAACTCTTGTGGCCCGTCGCCATCCGAGACGCCGGTCCAGAACGAGGTGTACGGGTTCATCCTCTCGGCGGTCGAGGAGCGGGGGAGGAGCTGCATGAAAACTTCGTAGTCCCGCCAGGTCGGGATGACCTTCTCGATCCCCATGAGCGTGACGAGTACGGGCGGGAGCGTCGTACACATCCGGCCGTTCCCCTCGGACTCGACCACGCACACCGTCCCCGTCTCGGCGACCGCGAAGTTGGCGCCGCTGATCCCGACCTTCGCCTTGAGGAACTTTTCGCGCAGGTACAGGCGGGCCACGTTGGCCAGGTCCGGCGGGTCGTCCGAGAGGTCCCGGGCGCCGAGCTTCTGCATGAAGAGCTCCCGTATCTCCGCGCGGTTCTTGTGGATCGCCGGTACCAGGATGTGCGAAGAGGTCTCCCCAGCGAGCTGGATGATGAGCTCGGCGAGATCCGTCTCGAACGCCTCGATGCCCTCCTCCTTCAGATGCTCGTTGAGCTTGGTCTCGTCGGTCGCTATGGACTTGACCTTGACCACTTCTTTGGCCTCGTGGCTCTTTGCGATCCCCGCGATGATTCCGTTCGCCTCCTCGGCGTCCCGCGCCCAATGCACCTGCCCCCCGGCCCTCTTTACGGACTCTTCGAGTTGCAAGAGGTACTCGTCGAGGTGGCGTAACGTACGCGTCTTCAGGGCGCGGCCGGCCTCCCTGAGCTGCTCCCAGTCTGGCATCTCCTCGACGGCCACGGCCCTCTTCGCGCGGATGGTCTGGGTTGCCTTGCCGAGGTTGCGGCGGAGCTGGGCATCGGCGAGGCTCTCGCGAGCGGACTCCTCGAAGGACGGGGTCTTGCCGCCCGAGAAGGCGTCGGGGGCTTTGATCTCCACGGTTATTTCTTCTCCTCGGTAGCTTCGCTGGCGAGTATCTCCGCCAGGTGGACGGCTCTCACACCGGCCCGCTGGTGTTTGAGGCCGCCGCCTATATGCATGAGGCAAGAGTTGTCCCCTGCAGTGCAGACCTCGGCCTCCGTCCCAAGGATATGACGGAGCTTGTCGGAGAGCATCGCGATGGAGGTGTCGGCGTTCTTGACCGCGAAGGTCCCCCCGAAACCGCAGCACTCCTTCGCCTCCGGTAGCTCGACGAGGTCCATGCCGTCGACGGCTCGCAGGAGCTTCAGGGGAGCGTCGCCGACCTTTAGCATCCTCAGGGAGTGGCAGGTCGGGTGGTAGGTGACGCGGTGCGGGTAGTAGGCGCCGACATCCGTCACCCCAAGCTTCTTAACCAGGAACTCGGAGAGCTCGAAGACCTTCGGGGCGAGCTCCTCGATGTCGGCGGAGAGGCGTTTATCTTGCGCAAGCTCGGCAGCCATCGGGTAGAGCTCGCGGACCATGCCGACACACGAACCGGAGGGGGCGACGACGGCGTCGTAGCTCTTGAAGACCTCCACGAAGCGTCGCACCAGCGGTATCGCCTCGCGCTGGTAACCGGTGTTGAAGTGCATCTGGCCGCAGCAGGTCTGTTCGAGCGGAAAGTCCACCCTCACCCCCAGCCGTTCGAGGACCTCGACGGTCGCCCGACCGGTCTCGGGGAAGAGCGTGTCGTTGAAGCAGATGATGAAGAGCGCCACTCGCAAAGTCGACCCCTTCTCTCCGTCTGGGATCAAAGCTTCGATCCCCTTAACGTCCTCCAGTATCATACTAATGTACCGGGCCGTCAACCATCAGCCGACGGCTATCTTGTGGTGGAGAGAAGCCTCGCGGTCGTATAAAGAGGGCGATGTCCGGAAGTCAGACCAGGCTGCGGTCGAATCGCTCGATCAGGGTGGCGCGACCTTTGTTCTGCTTCTCGTATGCTTTTAGCTCCTCGACCTCACCGGCGGAGAGCTCGTCGAGCCTGCCGGCGACCTCCTCGATGCTCAGCCGGTCGTTAATCCTCTATCGGTGGGTCTGCAGCCTCGACACGGGACCCGTTTCGAGAAGGGGAGAAGGGGGCGTAGAAGAGACTTGCGTAGGCTCTGAACGACTCCTCGATCAATGCCGCGGTGAACCTTACATTTTGCTCCTGGACTGTGGCGAACCAGCTTGCGCCTGTCCCGTGATACTCCCGACTTGCCTCTGGCCGGGTTTGAACAGTATCGGTACATCCGTAGGTCATAAGACCTCCTCTTATTGCTCGTCTCTCAACCGCCCGCAGATCGATGCTTCACTAAATAAGAGATGTAAAACACCGATCCGCGGATGGTAAGTCCTTTCCCTTACCCGTCACCTTCAGTGACTCACTACACGTTACACCTTTCGGGCCACAATGTACACTTTTTTATGTACATCACCTGAAAAAATTTTGCGGGCAGGTCAGAGGCGGCGTTTGCCGTGGTCACCGTTTATCTCTGCTCCCCGGTGCGGGTCACGTCGCGCGCAGAGATCCAACCCTCCGCCAATGCCTTGCTGGTGGCCTCGCCCCGAGAGCCGACGCCCATCTTGGGGTAGAGGTTGGCGAGGTGGCGTTTGACGGTAGCCTCTGCGAGCCTGAGAGAGTGGGCGATTTGGCGATTCGAGAGGCCCCGCGCCGCGAGGAGCAGTATCTCTAGCTCCCGGGCGGAGAGGCCTCCGTCTTTCATGGCCTTCTCCGCCTTCTCGAAGGCGCCTCTCGGGACGACTATGACCACGTTTTCGTCGTGCGGTTCAGCGGGGCTCTCGGCCGCGGCGTGTACCGCCGTAAGCAGCTCCTCCAGGGAGGCACTCTTCACAAGGTAGGCTCGCGCTCCACGTCCCAGAAGCTCCCGCACCAGACGCGGGTCGTCGTGCATGGTCACCACCACGATCTTGGGAGGCGGCGAGAGCCGGAGCAACCGGTCCATCGCCTCGGCCGCCCCCATGACCGGCATCTCGACGTCCAGGATGACCACGTCGGGCAGCGTCTTTCTGGCCAGATCCACGGCCTCGGCGCCATTCTCGGCCTCGCCGACGACCTTTATGTACTCGTCAGTGGAAAGCATCTCCTTGAGGCCCTGGCGGAACATGGTGTGGTCGTCCGCGAGGATTACCCTTATGGGGACCTTTGTAGGACGGTCTTCCATCCTACCCCCGCCGCGAGAGGGGGACGGTTACCTCGATCCGCGTGCCACCCGGGGTGCTCTCGAGACGCAGGGAGCCGCCGACGAGCGCCGCCCGCTCCCTCATGGACTCGATCCCGCCGCCCGCGTGCCCGGGCGGCGGGTCGAAGCCTCGTCCGTCGTCCTCGACCAAGCCGAATATTTTATCCGGCGTGACCTCGACGGCCACCGAGATCCTCTCCGCCTCCGCGTGCGACACGGCGTTCCGCACGCCCTCCCTCAAGATCAAGAACAGCTGGTCGCGCACCTCTTGCGGCGCGAGTGACTCGTCACCCTCCACGGAGACCTCGGTATGGACTTCCGGTGGCACGACGGTCGAGAGGAGATACGAGAGGGCCGGTGCGAGACCGTCCTCGACCTCGTTGCGGAGCGTCATGGAGAGGTCGCGGGTTGACTTCAGGGCGGTCTTAGTCGTCTCCCTGGCGAGCGCCAGTTTGCGGTCGGCTCCGTCAGGATCGCGCCCCTTTATGGCGCCGTAGAGCTCCAGACTCTGGTGGACCACCGCCATCGAGTGCGCCACGCGGTCGTGGAGCTCGCGGCTGATCCTCTTCCGCTCCTCGGCTTCGGCGCGGGCCCTCCACTCGTGGGCGAGTAACCGTCCGCGCTCCTCTTCGGCCTTTTTGCGCTCGGTGATGTCCGTCGAAACGCCCACGACGCCGACTACGTGACCCTGCGCGTCGTAGATCAAGGAATCGGTGACGTGGGCGGGGAACGTGGAGCCGTCCTTGCGACGGACGACAAACTCGCCTTCCCACGTCTCGCCGGCCCGGAGTCGCTCCATGATCTCTTCGGCGACCTCGGCTCCCTCGGGAGTGACGGTTAGTCCCATGATATTGTGGCCCAACGCTTCCTCGCGCGGCCACCCATAGAGCTCCTCGGCATACTCGTTCCAGTAGGTTACCGTGCCTTGCAGATCGGTGGCGATGACCGCGGCTTGGACCTGCTCGAGCAGCTGTGCCTGCAACAGTACCTGCTCCTCCGCCTGCTTACGCCCGGTAATATCCTCGCAGAGGAGTAGACCGATTTTATTCCCAGCGGGACCGTCCACGATGCGCAGGTTCTCCCTGACCCACAGTATGCTCCCGTCCTTGCGGAGCTTGCGTGCCTCCCAACTGGTAGGCCGTTCAAGATCCTGCAAGCACATACTGAGGTAGCGTGAGACGCCTTCTCTGTCTTCTTCATGGAAGAGATCTAGCACCGGACACCCAACCAGCCCTTCGACCGCGGAGCCGAGCTGCTGGGCGCCGGAACGGTTTACCGATAGCACCGTTCCTCGCGCATCCACGGTGAAGTACATAAACGGGTTGTCCTCGTACAGGGCCTTGTAGCGCTGTTCGCTCTTGCGCAGCGCTTCCTCGGTCTGCTTGCGCTCGGTGATGTCGACGAAGGTCACGATACAGCCCCTGGTGATCCCATCTTCGATTATAGGGGACGACGAGTATTCAACGGGGAACGAACTCCCGTCCTGGCGCCAAAAAACGTCATCGTCAACCCGTACTCTCCGCTCTTCGCGAAAAGCCTGGTAGATCGGGCACGCTTCTGTAGGGTAGGGGGACCCGTCGTTGTGGCTGTGATGGCAAACCTCGTGCATGTTCTTACCGAGAAGCTCTTCGGGGGCGTAGCCGAGCATTTGTGCCGCGGAACTGTTGAGGAAAGTGCACGTTCCTTGCAGATCTATCCCATAGATACCTTCGTCGGTCGATTCCAGGAGCAGCTTCATGTGCTCCGCCAGCTGCAGCTTCTCTTCTTCCATCCGTTTGCGCCCGGTAATGTCGCGCGAGGTGGCTGTGATCTCCCGCACCACACCCATCTTCGGGTTTTGGATCGCCCGGCTGGACGTCTCGAACCAGATGTAGGAGCCGTCTTTGCGCCGAACCCGGTAGCTGACGGTATAGGTGTCGGGCAGCTCCAGTATCGAGGAGTGTGCTTTCTTTATAGCTTCCAGGTCTTCGGGGTGGAAGAACTCGTAGGCGGAACGTCCGACGAGCTCTTCGGGCTCGTACCCGAGTAGTGAGTGGCAGGCGGGCGAGGCGTAGGTGTATACACCTTCAGGCGTGTGCTTCGAGATCATGTCGGTCGAGTTGTCGGCTATTAGCCGGTAGAGTTCCTCACTCCTTTTGAGCTCCTCTTCGGCCCGCTTGCGTCCGGTTATGTCTTCTATCGTGGCTATGGTCCGCAGCGGTCGCCCCTCAGGGTCGCGTAGCGCGGTTGCGTTCAAGCGTACCCAAACCGCCTCATCATCCTTGCGCACGTACCGTGTTTCGGTCTCATACTCGTCGATCTCTCCGCGCACCATGCGCCTGAGTTCGTTGTACTCGCGGTCCTGGTCCTCGGGGTGCGTGACATCGGTGAACGTCCGAGCCAGCAACTCCCCGCGTTCGTACCCGGTGATCTCGCACAACCGGCGGTTGACGCGCAGAAAGCGGCCGGTCTCCAGGTCGGCCTGGGCCTTGCCGACGCCCGCGAGCTCGAAGGTGGTCCGGTACTCTTCCTCGCGCGCCCGGAGCTTCTTCTCGGCCTTCTTCCGCCCGGTGATGTTCGTGACATAGACGGAGAGACCGGCGGGCGAGGGGTAGACGCGGTAGGATAGCCAACAGTCGAGCTTCGAGGAGTAGTGCTCGAACTGCGTGGCGCTTCCCTCCTCCTCTGCCCGGATCAGCTCCGTGGAGGCCATACCTTCGACCAGCTCGGGGAACGCCTCCGAAGCGCTCTTGCCGAGCAGCCCCTCCCGAGACCAGTCGGTAATACTGACCGCCCGATCGTTGATGTAGGTCAGGCGCCACTGCCGGTCGAGCGCGAAGAAGGCGTCGCCGATGCTCTCCAGAACCTCGCGCAGCCGCTCGCGGGACTCCTCGGCCTCGGCGCGGGCCGCCCTCTCGCGGGTAAAGAGCCGCTCGCGCTCTTCCTCCGCCCGCCTCCGCTCGAGGAACTGGCCGAGCTGGCTACCGATAAGGGTCGCCGCCCGGAGCACGTCTTCGTCGGGTGGCGCGACCTCGCGGCCGAAGAACTCGATAACGCCCAGAGGCCAGCCTCCGTCCCTGATGGGGAAGGCGAAGGCCTTGCGCAAGCCCTCTTTGTCCGCGGCCTCCTTGCGACGAAAACCTTCGTCTTTTAGGACGTCCTCGATCCAGAGGGCCTCGCACCTCTCCCAGACGCGACCCGGCAACCCAGAGCCTCTCGGCAGGTTCATCCGCCGGCTCGTACTCTCGAAGTCGCCCCGGCCCGCTGCCTCGTCGGAGGGCTGGTGCTCCGGTGCTCGCCAGAACTCGTAGCAGCGCAGCGCGTCCGCTCCCTTGTCCACCGTCCAGAGAGCGCCTACGTCCCAGCCGAGCCCTTCCCCTACGACTTCCAGGACTCTCGGGGCGGCGTCCTCTAGCCCGTCGGACTCCGCGAGTATGCGTCCCACGGCATACTGGATGTTGAGGCGGCGACGGGCCCGCTGGCGCTCGACGGACACGCCTCGCATGGAGGAGGCGAAAGACTTGCTCAGCGAAGAGAGCTCCGAGAGGCGGCGCTGCGCCGTCTCGGCCTCGGCGCGGGCCGCCTTCTCGCGGGCGAGGAGCTCGTCGCATTCTTTCGTCAATCGCTCGAACTCGGCGTCTCGTTGGCCGAGAGCAGCGTGACGGTCCTGCCTGGAACCCGAAGATCTCATTCCGCGTCCCACCCCGAACGGCGTGAATGGGACAATCCCAAAGCAAGGATCGGCCTCTCGCTCTCTCCCGCTTCCGGTATATACGCGAGCGGGCCGAAGGCCATCGGCGTGGCCGCTCTTATTGCTCGCCGCGCTTGCTCTGTTTCCTGTGCACGATCGTCGCGGTCCAAAGAGACGGAGCCCGTGCTGGTGTTCATGCCGAACTGCCTACCGCAGACGTCAGACATCATCATCCATGACCTCGCGGAAGACGATTACTCCGCCCCTTCCGCCTTCGCTGCCGCTGATGGGCCGTCCTTCGGCCTCGAAGCGGCGCTGCGTGCCATCCTCGCCCTCGACGACGAACTCCGTGGCGGACGACTCTCCCTGGGCGGCTTTATACCGCGGTGTTCCCTCCGAGGACAGGGAGTTCCCAAAGGTGTTCAGGACCTCGAAATCGTCGCTGCCGAAGAGGCGTTGGTAGGCGGCGTTCGTGAGCACGGTCCTGCCGGAGGCGTTCACGACCAGCACGGCTTCCGACATGCTTTCGAGGATCGTCTGCAGCCGCGCCCGCTCCTCCTCGCTGGCTCGCGCGTACTCTTGCAGCTCCGCGCTCTGGGCGTTCAGGTCTTCGTTGGTGGTGTTCAGCTCTTCTATGGTGGCCTGAAGCTCCTCGTTCAGGGTCTCGAGCTCCTCGTTGGTGGCCTGAAGCTCCTCGTTCAGGGTCTCGACCTCCTCGGTCGCGGACTGGGCCTCCTCGTTGGAGATCAGGTGCTGTTCACTAGTGGCCTGGAGCTCCTCGTTGAGGCTGGACATCTCCTGGTTGGTCTTGCCGAGCTGCCGGTTCGTCTCGACCAGCCGCCGGTTTTGCGCTTCATGACGCTCCCTCTCCTCTTGCGCCTCGTTCCGGACCTGTTCGAACTCGGCCGTGGCCGACGCCAGGCGTTCCTCCAGCTCCAGCCGCGCCCGCACCATACCAGTGACGTTGCTCACGACGACTATCACGGACTCTGCCTGATCCTCCCAGCCCTCGTGCCTGTAGGGGTAGCAGGTTAGCTGCAGGTAGCGTTGCTCGCCTGTCGTGACCTCCTCGACGGCAAACTCCGCGACGCCGGCTGACCGGCCCTCCCGGAAGGCTGTATCCAGGGCTGCGCGCAGCTCCGTATAGTGCGCGCCCCGCATCATGTGCAGTAGGTCTTCACCGATTGCCGGGTCGCTGATGGAGAGGAGGCGGCGGGCCGCGGCGTTGATCGACTGAATGTCGTACTCGCGGTCTACTACCACCACGCCGATCGGAAAATCGATGAGATCGTTGTCCATGCCGCGCGGCTCCTGGCGCTTCCGCGCCAGGGCGGAGCCGGCGGACGGGCGGGTGGCGGCGGGTCTCTCTCTAGGCAAAGGCGCGGGGCTTATCGGGCTCACCAGCGGCGCCATCAGGAAGCGCTCGCCTTTGCGACGGTAGATCTTATGGCCTTTATCGTGGAGCGAGAAGAACTCGCTCAAAGGCGAGGGCGACTCCGACTTGCCCATCGAGAGGTAGCCGCCGTCCCTCAAGGCGTAGGCGAACAGTTGGAGCGTGCGCTTCTGGAGTTCGTTCGTAAAGTAGATTAGGACGTTGCGGCAGACTAAGAGGGTGTGTGAGAAGGCTTCTCAATCCCTTCCCAGTCGCTTCAGCATGAGCCGTATCATCGCCACCTTGAGCCAGCACTCGCTGGTCGGCACCTTCCGCTCGTAGTCCTTGGCAAGCCGACG
>JAABVA010001642.1_pt1 | contig 23549 bp, 24 predicted proteins | sample 5560331 | NCBI WGS metagenome assembly JAABVA01 (sample SAMN12812661, study PRJNA571458) | rock metagenome | isolation source: Antarctica rocks | place: Antarctica: Victoria Land, Mt New Zealand sud | collected 2016-01-07
TCCCCTCCTAGAAGCCGATGTAGGCCACGACGCCGATCGCGATGAGGACGACGGCGGTGATGGTGGTGGCGTGGCGCTCCAACCACTCACCCTTGATCTGGTAGCCGGCCAGCGTGGCGAGCACGGTCAGCCCAATGAACGTGGCCATGGTCAATAGCGCGAACACAACGATGACGCCGACGACGGCGCCCCGGCCGACCGCGCTCGCGGCCAGCGCCACGGGGAGGATCGTCAAATCGGGGGAGGCGGCGACCCCAAACGGGACGGCGACGGCGGCCAGACGGCGGGCGAGGGTCTGCTGCGGCGCAGGTGTGGCCTCGTCCGTGTGGGTATGCCCCTCCTCGTGGGCATGCGCGGTCTCGTGGTCATGGCTGTGTCCGTGGTCATAATCGTGGCTGTGTCCGTGGCCCGTCAGGCCCCAGATGAGGAATCCGACGCCCGTCAGGATGAGCACCGCGCCGACGATGTGCCCTTGTTGGGTCTCGAGTTGGCGCTGAAATTGGAGGCCGATGGCCGCGATGATGCCCGCGAGCACGACCGAGGCGACGACGTGCCCGGCGGACGCGAGGGCGCTAACGCGGGCAACACGGAACAGGCTCCAGCGTTGGGTGCGGCCCACGACGGCCAACGGGACCCAGTGATCGGGCAGGATAGAATGGAGGACCGCGACGACGACGGCGGCTCCCAGGAGCAACGGGACGGATGTGCTAGCCACACTATCTCCTATCTCCCCACCTGCTGGTCGGGGCTAACGCGGGGTCGGACACGCCGACCAGCGGTCGAACGGCCACTACCTCTTTTTGTGTCGGTTAGTCTGTGCGCTCTTTGAACCCGATTAGGCGCGCCGAGTTCATGATGACCGGGATCGACGAGAGCTCGTGCAGCAAGGCCCCGCTGACGGGCTTGAGGATGCCGGGGATCGCCAGGCCCACCGCGATGGCCAGGACGCCGAGCGAGAAGGCCAGGTTCTGGTAGATGGCCCGCAGCGCCCGCCGCGACAGGTCGAGCAGGTGCGGCAACTTGGAGAGGTCGTCGGAAAGCAGCGCGATCTCGGCCGTCTCGATCGCGACATCGGTCCCGCCGCGGCCCATCGCCACGCCCACGTCAGCGATCGCTAGGGCCGGTCCGTCGTTCACGCCGTCGCCCACGAAGGCGACCCGACGCCCCTCGACCTGGAGCCGCTTGACGATCTCCAGCTTCTCGCGGGGCAGGACCTGGGCGTGGACCTCCGTGATGCCCAGTTCGGCGGCGATGCGCTCGGCCGTCGTCTGGTTGTCGCCCGTGATGAGGACCGTGCGGAGGCCCAGACGGTTCAGCCGCGCGACCGTGGCCTTGGCCTCGGGACGCAGCTCGTCCTCCAGCACCAGCAGGCCCGCGATCTGGTTGTTGACCGCCATCGGGATGACGGTCCGCCCCGCCGTCGCCAGCGTCGTCAGCCCCGCACGCACGTCCGGCGCCAGGACAATGCCGCGTTCAGCCAGGAGGGTATCCCGGCCCAGCACCACGTCGCGGCCGTCCGTGTGGGCGCGCACGCCCAAGCCCGGCAGCGTCTCGAAGTCGTCGGGTTCCGCGACCGCCAGGCCGCGCGTCGCCGCCGCGCGCACCACCGACTGGCCCAGCGGGTGCTCGCTTACTTCTCGGCCACGGCCGCCAGGCGCAACAGGTCGCTCTCGGCCAGGCCATTGAGCGGGCGCAGCTCGATCAGTCGCGGCGTCCCGAAGGTGAGCGTCCCCGTCTTATCGAAGGCGACGGTGTCGATCTTGGCCAGCGCCTCGACGGTCGCGCCCTTCTTGACGAGGCTGCCGCGCAGGGCGGCGTTGCCGATGGAGGCGACGAGGGCCGTGGGCGTGGCCAGCACCATCACGCAGGGGCAGAACACGATCAGGATGGTGATGCCGCGCAGCAGGTCCCCACTGAGCCACCATACGAGCCCGCCCAGGATAAGGGCACAGGGCGTGTAAACCTTGGCCCACTGGTCCAGCAGGCGCTCGATGGGCGCTTTCTGCTCCTGGGCCTCCTCCACCATGCGGCGGATCTGGCCCAACGTCGTCTCCTCGCCGACCGTCGTGGCGCGGACCTCCAAGGCCCCCACCTCATTCAAAGTCCCGGCGAAGACGGTATCCCCGGCGCGCTTCTCGACCGGCATACTCTCGCCCGTGATGGCGGCCTGATTGACCGCCCCGGTCCCGGTGACGATCTCGCCGTCCACGGCGATACGCTCGCCCGAGCGGAGCAGCAGCAGGTCGCCGACGCCGACCTGCTCCAGCGGGAGCACGACGTCGCGTCCATCGCGCCGCACGGTCACCGCGTCGGGCAGCAGTCGAGCCAGGGCGTCGAGCGCCTTCCCGGCGCGCGCCGACACGAATTCTTCGAGCATGCCGCCGATGAGCAGAAGCACGGCCACGACCGCGGCCGCCGAGTACTGGTGGATGGCGATGGCGGCCGCCGTGGCGATGGACACCGGGATATCGGCGGTGAAGTCGCGCTCACGGATGCCCTGGATGGCCGACCACCAGATGTAGGCCGCGCCGACCAATGCCGCCGCGAGGTACAGTGGCGTGCCCGACTCGGTGGCCTGGTCGCCGGTGAGGCCGGTGGGCGTCTGGATGATGGCGGCAATCAACAGCACGAGGCTACCCAGCGTGAAGAGCGTGCCGGGGTCGAGCAGGAACTCCCGGTAGCGGCCGGTGAACGTGCGCGTCCCGCGCACGCACGTCGCGCAGACGGACTGGATCGCTGTGACCATACGCCTCCCCTCCTCAGGCTTGTTCAACAGTTACCTGATTATCCGTCGTCATACTCATATAGATGCCGGTACACAGACGTCCGGTGACGTGTGCGCCCTCGCGTATCGTGACGCTCCCTCGTTTCTCCCTACGGATACGGATGGTCGGGGATGTTCTGGCGGACATGATCGGCGTGATATTCCGCCTCGCGGAACAGGTCGGCGACGTGGTGGTCGTCCACTACATAGTAGATGATGTTGCCGTCGCGGCGTGTGCGGACCAGCCGCCGGTCGCGCAGGACGCGGAGCTGGTGCGAGACCGCCGACTCCGACACGCCCGTGACGTGGGCCAGGTCGCGGACGCACAACTCCCCACTGCGCAAGGCATAGAGGATGCGGGCGCGGGTCGGGTCAGCCAGCGCGCCGAATGTCTCGACGACGATGCGGAGCAGGTCGTCCGGCGGCACGGACGCGCGCCCCGCCGCGACGGCCGCGGGATCGATGGCGGCCACCGTGAGGTGCGACATGATGCTCCTAATCGCTTCTATATGAAAACATACTCAGATAGTAGCAGCGCACGGCCGATAGCGCAAGTCGGCGGTACGGACGCGCGTCACAGCGGCTCGGGGACCAGGTAAATCTCCGTCGCGGTCATCGCCGACGGTCACACGGCCATAGGCGTAACCTTTGTCATCGGCGCCCCGTTATTCATGTAGATGGGAGCCCATACCCCGACATCTGAAAGGAAGAATGGCGGCCATGATCCGCCCTTACCGCCGTCCTCTCGCTCTTCTTGCCCTCCTGACGATCCTCGCCAGCGGCCCGGCGCACGCGTCCCTGGCCCAAGCAAACGCGGCACAGCCGACCCGGCGTCACACGTCACCCTGCGCCAGCGGCGTTGCCGCCCCGGCCCTCTGTGACCGCGCGCTCGGCGTGGCGCTGACCATCCCCACCGGCTGGTCCGTGACTCCTTCCGGCCACTTCCCTCCCGGCGCCCTCGCCTTCTGGACGGTCGTGCCGGGGCGGCAAAACGCGACCCTCCACCTCATCGTCGAGCCTGTCGGGCTGGCGCAAAACTGTGGCGACGCGCAGGCCGCGACGGCTGTGGCCGATGCGCTCACGGCGGGGACCAACAGTTCCCGGCCTATCCTGCGTGACCAGAACACCGTCGCGGGCGCCCCGGCCGTGTTCCTCAGTGGCCTGCCCGGCGCCGGGCCAAGCGTCCAGATCATCGTCGCCCACAATGGGGCGGTCTATCACCTGATCTTCCCCGGTGGCGCGCTCCAGCCCGACCAGCGTCTGGCCCTGGCCAGCCTGCTCTTCATCCCGCGTGTTGGCCTCTTCCCAGGAGTGGTTGATCCCCGCCTCACCCCCGCGCTGCGCGCCTGCGCCACGGCCCAGACGGGGCGTCTGTCGCTGGCCGACGCGCTCGGCACGGACCCGCTCACGCTCTACGCCGATGGCGCCGGCTTCCCCGCGTCGCGGGCCGTGACGGTGCGCCTCTTCTAGCAGGGCACACCCCTGCCGCGGCAACGCCCGCGCTATACCTTCTACACAACCTATCAGACCGTGCGCGCGACGAGCGGGGGCGTGCTAACCATCCGGCTCCCCGTCCCGGTACGGGCGACAGCGTTCGCCGCGTTCACGGTGCGCGTCGTGGCGACGGACGCGCGGACGGGGACAACCCTTGCTACGGTGGCGCGCACGTTCAGGAATAGCGGTGGCGTGCTCACACCAGCGCCAGTGGTCGCGCAAGGGTAGCGCGGGCACTCGCCCCGCCCTGACGTTATCGCATCGTGGTCGTTATCGCTGGCCCGCGTGGGCCCACACAACGACGACGACGATCACGATGACGATCACCCCGATAATGGCGGCGACCTCCACGATCAAGCCGATGACCTCGCGGCGCTCCCGCGCAAGCAACTCCCGGATGGCCTGTTCGCGCGCCCGCCGCTTGGCGCGCGGTTCAGCGAACGGGCGTCCTGGCGGCCACGCCCGTGCCCCGCGCGCTCGATCCCGCCGCGTCACAGGAGCGTGCGCCCGGCCCCGTCGCCCGCGCGCCATCTACCTCACCTGCCGACAATATGACGCATCCCCCGCCCGCCTCATGCGATGTGCCCCACCACGACCTGGACCCCCAGTCCCACGGCCCACGTCAGCACGACAGCGATCGCCCACACGGTCCCAATCGCGCGCGTGGTGATGGATACAGACTCTGGCGGCCTGATCATCGGCACGATAATGCGTAGGTAGACCGCCAGTGAGAGGACGCTATTGAGGATGCCGGCGACGGCCAGCCATGTATAGCCCGCGTCGATCGCCGCGCCGAACAGGAGTAGCTTGCCGAAGAAGCCACCCAGGGGTGGCACGCCGACAAGCGAGAACAGGAAGATCGCCATGGCCGCGCCGGTCCACGGCGACGCGCGCAGGAGGCCGGTGAAAGCGTCCAGGTCACGGCCCACGCGGGCGACGACGGCGAACGCGCCCAGGTTCATCGCGGCGTAGGCGGCGGCGAACACGATCAGCGACTGCAGCGCGATGACGCCGTGTCCCAGGCCCACGACGCCGAGGAGGAAGTAGCCCGCCTGCGCGATCGAGGAGTAGGCCAGCAGGCGCATCACGTTGGTCTGCGCCAGCGCCGCCAGGTTGCCGTAGGTCATCGACACGACGGCTAGGATCGCCACCACCAACGGCCAGTTGACGGCGCCGGCCGGCAAGCTCCTCATGACCTGCGCCAGCCCGAAGATGGCCCCGACCTTGGGCACGATCGAGAGGTACGCCGCCACCGCGACGGGCGCGCCGTCGTAGGCGTCGGGCGCCCAGAAGTGGAACGGCGCCAGCGCCGCCTTGTAGCCCAACCCGACCAGGACGGCGACAAGGCCAGCGACCGCGGGCACGAGCGCGCCGTGCAGCCGGCCCAGGTTCGCGAGCAGCGTCGAGCCGGTGGCCCCAAACCAGTAGGTGAGGCCGAAGATCATCACCGCCTCACTGACCGAGCCGAACACGAAGTATTTCATGGCCGCCTCGGTAGCGTGGTCGTCGCGCGGGTAGGCCACCAGCGCGAACGAGCCCAGCGAACTCAACAAGACGCCCAGCACGAGGAACATCACGTCGCCGGCTCCCGCCAGCGCGAGCGCGCCCAGTGTCGTGAAGGCAAGCAGGCTATAAACCGTGCCCTCGCGGTCGGTGTCCCGCACCTGGGGATAGGCCAACACGGCCACTAACGCCGTCGCCGGGAACAGGATGAGCGCGCCCCACACCGAGAGCGCGTCGATGCGATACGTCCCCTGGAAGATCGTTTCGTTGGCACCCAGCCACCGCGTCTCCAACCCCGCAGCTACGAGCAGCCCGACCACGACAATGGGCAGCGCCCAGCGCGGCCGGCGTAGCATCTCAGCGACCAGGGCGAACACCGCCGCTAAGAGCGCGACGAAGGCGGGGATCAGTGGGATCAGGTCGGGGCCGACCGGCTGCATCTGCATGGCGGTGTTATCTCTCTCGAAAAACAGGATGAGGGGAGCGCGTCAGACGCCGTGCCCGAGTAAGGTCGTCGTCCCATGGATCAGGGTGAGCAGGGCGCCCGGCGCGACGCCGATGACCACGATGAGCACGAGCAGCGGCGCGATAGCCAGCCCCTCGCGCACGCCCAGGTCGGGCAGCCCCTCCCATCGCTCCGGCGGGCTGCCCAGGAACGTCATCTGTATCGCGCGCAGGTACAGGCCCGCCGTGATCAGGAGGCCCACGACCACGATCGCCACCACCCAGGGCCACTCACGGAACGCGCCGAGGAAGATCTGAAACTCGGCCGGGAAGTGCGCCAGCCCCGGCAGGCCCAGCGAGGCGAAGGCGGCCAGGATGAAGCCCCAGCCCAGCAGCGGCGTCACGCGCAGCAGACCGCCGAATCGGGCCATCTCGCGCGTCCCGGCGCGGTCCTGGAGCGCGCCGACGAGCAGGAAGAGTACGCCAGTGACCACGCCATGGCTGACCATCTGCAGTGTCGCCCCGTCGATAGCCAGCGCCCGTGTCGCGGGGTCGGTCGCCGCCGCGGCCGCCGCGATCGCGAGCACGACGTAGCCCATGTGGTTGACGCTAGTATAGGCGACCAGGCGCTTGATATCGGTCTGCGCCAGCGCCACGAAGGCGCCGTAGAGCGCCGAGAACACGGCTAGCGCGGCGACATAGGGAGCCAGCGCACGGAACGCGCCCGGCGTCATCTGCAGGGCGAAGCGGATGAAACCGTACGTGCCCAGCTTGAGCAAGACGCCGGCCAGGACCACGCTGCCGGCCGTCGGAGCTTCGGTGTGGGCGAGGGGCAGCCAGGTGTGCAGCGGGAACAGCGGCGTCTTGACCGCGAACGTCACGAACATGGCGATGAACGTGAGCGTGGCGGCCAGCCCGGTGAGCGGGGGCGCGGCGATGACGGCGCGCATGTCGAAGGTGCGTGGGTGGCTGCCGAGGTAGAGCGCCAGGATAGCCAACAGCAGGGGCAGGCTGCCCAGCAGCGTGTACAGGAAGAAGGTCAGGGCGGCGCGCTGGCGATCCTCATGGCCCCAGTCGGCGATGATGAAGTACATGCCCACCAGCGTCACCTCGAAGAACACGTAGAAGAGCACCATGTCCAGCGCCAGGAACACGCCGAGGCAGGCCGTCTCCAGCAGGAGGAACAGGGCCACATAGGCGCGCGCGCGGTCGGTTACCTTGGCGGAGAAGACGAGCGCGGCGAGGAAGAGCACGGCGGTGAGTAGGACGAGCGGGAAGCTGAGGCCGTCGACGCCGACGCGGTAGGCGGCACCGAGCGAGGCGATCCAGGTGACTCCCTCGACCTGTGTGAAGCCGGGGCCGACCCCGCGCGCCCAGAGGCCCAACGCGCCGAGCAGGGTCAGCCCGGAGGTGGCGATGCCAACCGCGTGCGCGACGCGCGGCGAGGCATGCGGCAGGGCTGCGACGAGCAGGCAGCCCGCGAGCGGCAGGAACAGCGTGACGGTGACGAGTGGGAACACGAGCAACCTTTCTACGTATCGACGGACGTGCTATCTGACGATCAGCGCAAGCGCGGCGACGAGCGCGACGCCGCCCATGGTGAACACGAGTTCGCGCGAGACCAGGCCGGTCTGCAGGCGACGGGCGCGCCCGCCGAGGCCCCGCGTGCCGACGACGAATTCCCGGATGACGCCGTCGATCACCCGCTCGTCGGTCCACGCCGCAGCCCGCGCTACGGCGAGCCCAGCTCGCCCGATGCTGCACACGCCCCGGTGGATCGCGCTGTCGACTTCATCGCATAGGCGCGCCAGTGCCAGGGCCGGCCGCACCACCAGCCCGTCGAAGCCGCCGCCAACGCGGAAGCCGATCGCGGCCCACGGGCGCGCCGGCCCGAGCAGGTGGCCGATGGGGAAGAGGCTGCCCGCGAGCACGCCCGCCACCGCCGCGGCGACATCGAGCCAGGCGCTCAGGGTGTTCTCCGGCACAGGCAGCCCCAGCAGATCCGCGACCGGGCGCACGGCCAGGCCGAGTGTCGCCGAGAGCAGGGCCAGCGCCGTCAGTCCCGCGACCATCCAGCCTAGCCCGGACACTGGCTTCTCCTCAGCGTCGCCGCGCCACAGCAGGCGCAGCGCGCGCCCCACGTAGCCGCCCGTCAGGAGCGTGCCCACGAGGGCGAGCGCGCCCAACAACCCCGACGCCGGGACGGCGAACGTGGCGGCGACCACGGCGCCTTTGGACCAGAAGCCGGCCAGCGGCGGGATGCCCGCTAACGCGAGTCCCGCTACGGCGAACAGCAGGTAGGTCGCGCGGTGGGCGCGTCCGGCGCCGCGCAGGTCGTCGAAGGCGGTGGAGTCGTAGGCTTCCTGGTAGATGCCCGCGCCCAGGAACAGGGCGCTCTTCATGGCGGCGTGCGCGACGAGGTGGACCAGGGCCGCGGCGACCGAACCCGCGCCCAGCGCCAGGAACATGAAGCCGAGTTGGCTCGACGTCGAGGCTGCCAGCAGGCGCTTGAGGTCGCCCTGCGCGATGGCCATCAGCCCGGTGATGAGGGCCGTGACGCCGCCGACCGTGCCCACGAGCAGCAACACGCTCGGCGGTAGCAACGGGAAAGCGCGCATCAGTAACACCACCCCCGCGATGACGAGCGTGGCTGCGTGCAGGAGGGCGGAGACCGGTGTCGGGCCCAGCATGGCGTCTTGCAGCCACCCCTGGAAGGGGACCTGCGCCGCCTTACCCATTGCCGCCACAAGTAGCAGTAGCCCGGCGACCGTGGCCGCCGTCCCGCCGACGCGGAGCGTGCCGGCGATCGCCGTCGTCCCCGCGTGCGACACGAGCACGAAGACGCCGAGGTAGAGCCCGAGGTCGGCCCCGCGCGTCACCAGGAAGGCGCGCGCCGCCGCGCGCGGCACGCCGGGACGCTCGAACCAGAAGCCGATGAGCAGGTACGAGGCGAGGCCGATCAACTCGTAGGCGGCGAGGAACAGTATCCAGTCGCCGGCGAGTATGAGCGTCTGCATCGCGGCGACGAAGAAGGACATCTCGGCGTAGAAGCGCGTGTGGTCGCCGTAGCGGCGCATGTAGCCGACGGCGTAGACGAGCACGCACAGTGCGACGACGGCAACGGTCGTCTGCAGGACCGCTGCGAGCGGATCGACGACGAGCCGTAGCGGATAGCCCGGCAGGCCCGGCAGCGTCGCCGCGTCGCGCGCGCCGCGCGCCACCCGCGTAAGGGTATAGATAGCCGCGCCGACCCCGACCGCCGCCCCAACCAGGGCCAGTACGGCGGGGATGCGCCGGGACACCAGGATCAGCAGGAGCGCGGCGAGTGGAGCCAGGGCCGCGAGCGCGGACACGACGATCATCCCTTGAGTTCCTCCGCCTCGTTCATCTCCACCGAGCCCTTGGCGCGGAAGCGCCCTGTGCCCACGCCGAAGCCGACCGCCATATCCAGCGCCATCACCGTCATCACGATCAACACGAACATCTGCCCGGAATAGGCGCCGGGGTGCAGGAAGCGCCAGAAGGCCACCAGATTGACCAGGGCGCCGCCCAGCATGAGTTCGATACCCATCATGATCATGACCAGATTGGTCTGAGAGAGCGCGCCGTAGAGGCCGACGCCGAAGAGCCCCGCGCCCACGAGCAGCGCGATGATGAGCGTGGTCATGGCCGCTGCCCCGGTACATGTGTCGCGGTCATGGGCGTTGTCCCCTGACGATAGCCACGCTCGTGGCCGCAATCATGGCCACCAGGATGGTGACGCCGGTCGTCTCGAAGAGCAGCATGGAGCGGCCCATCAGTTCGATGCCCAGGTCGAACACTTGTGCCGTCGCCGGAGGGGCATGGACCGCGACCGGCCCCCACGGACTGAAGAAGACGACACCGACTGCGGCCAGGCCGCTCACGACCCCGGTGACGACCGACGTCCGCTTCTGGTGCGTCATGTCCATGCCCATCAGTCCGCCAGGGTCCATCATATACATGACCATGAAGATAGCCATGATCGTCATCTCGGTCGCCATCATCATGATTTGCAAGACGCCGAGGAACTCGGTCTCCATGGCTAGGAACATCCCACCCAACGCCGCCATGCAGAACAGCAGTGCGAGGGCCGAGCGCACCATGGATTGTGTGCGGAACACCGCGACGGCGAACCACAGGGCCACGAGGCCAAAAAACGCCACGAACACAGTTTGGCTGGTTAGCACGATGCGTCCCCTCACGTCGCTCCCATGGTGATGCCGTAGCGTGCGATCAGCAGCGTGATGCCGACCCAGAAGATGTTGACGAGCGCGAGCGGGATGCCAAGCTTCCAACTCCATTCAAGCAGGTGTGCATCGCGGATGCGCGGGACATAGCGCCCAACCGTCAGCATCAGCGTGGCCACGATCAGGATCTTGACACTCGCCCAGGCCCACGGCGGTAGCCAGGGGCCGAAGCCGAGCCAGCCGCCCAGGTAGAAGACCGTGATCGTCGTTGCCAGCGTCACCACCAGGACGAGTCGCGCCAGGCGCAACACCGCCAAACGGTCTCCCGTGTACTCGCCCATGACGCCGCCTGCCACGTCGGACGCCGTGGGCAGGTCGAACGGCGGCAGGAAGCAGACCGCCAGCGCCGCCAGGCAGAACAAGACGAAGCCGAGCGGCTGCGCCACGGCATTCCACAGGGGCGCCTGTGAGGTGACGACCGCGGTGGTGACGAGCGATTGGGCGCGCATGGCCACGCCGGTGAGCGGCATCACGATCAGCATTGAGTAGGCTACGAGTTGGCCCAGGAAGCGCCAGCCCCCGATCATAGCGTAGGCCCCGTCGGGCGCCCAGCCGGCCATGACCACCGCCACTAGGACGTAGGCCAGCGCCGCGTTGACGAAGAGCGCGCCCGTGGCGAGGTCGGCCATGATCGAACCCGGCGCGAGCGGCAGGATGGACGCGGCTAGAACAGCGGCGACGAGCAGCAGCGCCGGCGCGGTCTCGAACAAGAGGCGATCGGGCTGGCGCGGCACGAGCGACTCGCGCCCCAGCAGGGCCAGGCCCGCCCGCAGCGGCGCGGCGGGCCGCACGCGCCCCGTGGAACTCCATCCTTCGACAACGGCGACAAGGTAGGCGCCGACGAGCAGCGGGATCACGAGCCACGCCCCGGTCATCGGTCCATCTCCCAGGGTGAGAGATCGAGCGAGGCCACACCGATCAGGGCGTCCGCCAGCTCGCGTCTCTCGGCCACCGTCGTGACCAGCATGTCGTTATGCATGGATGGCGTGTCGAGCATCGCCTCCCGGACCATCCCTCCCTCGACACGTAGGCGCAGGATCGCGGCACCGCGCGGCGTCTCCACCGTCGCCGCACCGCTCCCGTCCCTATCCGTCAAGCGAGGGCTCTCTGGCATGACCACCGCGCCCACCGCCAGGACGAGGTCGAGGCTCCGCTCTAACTCGCCCAGGCGCACGTCGAGGCGGCTCCAGGCATCGTTGCCTTCACGCTCGACCGGCGCGAAGCCCAGGCGTCGATACACGGGATCGCCCGTGCGCGCGTCGGCGGCCTGACCGGCGGCGCGCGCAACCGGCCCGCGTGGGAGTGATCCCGCCGTAAAGTGCGCGCCGCTGGGAGACTGGTCCTTATCGGCGCGGGGCGTCCCGATCCCCACAAGGCGGCGGTGTAGGTACGGCGTGCGGCGCACCCGGCGTGCGAACACGCCCACCTCACCGCGTAGACGTTCGACCTCGGCGATACGCGACACGCGTCGCAGGGCTAGGTACAGCGCGGCCGCGTGGTCCTCGATCCAGCGGTCGCCCAGCAGCCCCGCGAACAAGGCCAGCCAGCCCAGGTGGCTTGCCGCGCGTTCGCGCTCCAACGCACCGACGCGCGCGTCGACCGTCGCTGTATCGACCGCGACGCCCACGGCGTCTTCGAGGGCGCGGACGGCGAGGAGGCGGTAGGAGACGGGCGCGAGCGGGTCCAGGAGCGCCAGCCGCTTGGGTAGCGACGCGGCGGGGCCAGCCCAGGTGGCGTCGAGCCCGCGCCCGACCGTCCCCGGCGCGAGCTTGACCTCGGCCACGGCGTCGCCATCGAGCGTGAACGAGAGGGTGAGGCCGCCGGGCAGGCCGGGGAAGAGTGGTCCGACGGGCGCCTCGACCCATTCCATGGGCAGCCCGTCGGGGCTGCGTGGCAGGTCTTTGGTCATCATGACCATCGACATACCCCCGCCGCCCATGTCCATATCCATGCCGCCCCTATCCCCGTCCCCGTTCCCCGTGTCATCACCCATATCGCCGTGGTCCATGTCGCCTTTGTTACCGCCCATGTCCATGTCGCCGTGGTCCATGTCGCCGTGGTCCATGTCGCCCCCGTCATCCTCCTTGGGCTGGACCTCTGGCGCGTCGAAAATGCGCGCGTTGGGTGACCAGGCGGCGGACGCGACGATCCGCCGTAGATCCTCAACCCCGGCGACCAGGGCTGCCTGGTCGAGCGTGACCGCGACGTCGGGCGCGGGTAGCGGCGGCGCGCCGTCCGTCCCGAGTGCGATGATCGCGCGCGGACGCGCCATCTGGGCGTAGGCGACGGCCGTCGCCGCGCGGAGACCCGGCGGGATCTCGCCCGCGAGCAGCAAAACGGCGGCGTGGCGCGGGGTGGGGACAATGCGCAGCCCCGCCGCTGCCGGGTCGAGGCCGTAGGCGCGTGCCACCTCCATTCCCGGCGCCACGAACGCCGTCAGGTCGCGCGCCAGGGTCCGCGCCACCAGCCGTCGCGCTAGAGTGGCTGTCCCCGTGCGCGCGCCGCTCATCGTCGTCGTCATTGCCGTTTCAAGGCCCCCTGGCTCCAGCCGTAGAGGAGGCCCAGGAAGAGGATGAGCAGGAAGACGCCCATGTCGCCGAGCGCTTCGAGCCCGACCTGCTGGAAGACGACCGCCCACGGGTACATGAAGGCCATCTCCATGTCGAAGCATAAGAAGAGCAGCGCGAGCCCGTAGTAGTGGGCGTGGTAGCGCACCCAGGCTGGCTTTGGCAACAGCGTCCCGCCGGTGAAGGGCACGTCTTTGCCCGGCTCTTGGCGCGTCCGGCCGAGCGCGCGCGCGATCAGGCGCAACATGGCGACGAGTCCGACGGTCCCGATGACGAGGCCGAGCAGGATGGCGTATTGCTCCAGCGGTGTCATAATTCGTCCTCAAGCACGGGGTACGCTGCGCGACGTGTGGACAAAGGGGCGTCGGAGGGGCGTGGTAGCGAGCGGGGCACGCGCTGTACCGGTACTTAATACTCCCACACTGTATATACTGATGGTAGCACACTGATGACAGCTTAGGGATGGAGTGCGCGCGATGGCGCATCGGACGAGTTACGAGCACGACAAGGACGCGCTGCTGCGCCGCCTGCGCCGTATGGAGGGGCAGGTGCGCGGCCTGCAGCAGATGGTCGAGGACGACCGCTACTGTCTCGACGTGGTGCAGCAGATCAACGCGCTGAGCGCCGCCGCGCGCGAGGTGGCCCTCATCGTGCTGGAAGACCACCTCAGGGGGTGTCTCACCGGCGCCATCAAGGACGACGACGGGGACGCCGCGATCAAGGAGATGGTGACGGTGCTGGGCAAAGCCCTGCGCCAGTAGGGAGTCGGATGAGGGACATGATGAGGTCACGATGGTGGGGTCGGCGCCGCGCCGGAGTCGTGCTGGCGGCCGTCCTCGCCCTGTTGGTCTTGCATCATCCTCTGATGGGCCTGATGCCGGCGATGGGCTCGATGTCCGCAGCCTCCACAGCCGGACAATCCATGATCGCGGCGATGGCGCCATCGGACGCCATGTTCATGGGCGCGCCGGACGCGACGGCGATGGACGGGTACGGCGGCGCCTGCGTCTCCTGCCCGGACGTCTGCCCGATGCATGCGCTCGTTCCTGACCACGCCGCGCCGCGCATCGCATCCCCTCAGACGTGGACGCCCATCCCTTGGGTCGGCGACGCCGCACCCAGCGCACGGTCAGCCCGCATGTGCGCCACGTCTGCCCGCGTCGTTCGCGCGGCCCATTATGTCCCGTCCGCGTATGTGCGGCGGGCTATCCTCCAGGTGTTTCTGTTGTGAGATGAGGGCGTGGACACAAGGAGCGCCGGGCAAGCCCGTGCCCTGTGTCCTGTGCATGCGGACCATTCGTGCCCCTCATTCGACCGCTAGGTAGCGGCATACATCACAGGAGATATCATGACATCCACGTTCGTCCGTCGTGCCCTGCGCCCTGTCGGCGCCGCACTTACCTTCATCATCGTCATCGCCGCGCTGGCTCCGCGCCTCGGACCCGTCTCGGCGGCCACGCCCCATGCGTCGAGGCAGGTCATGGCCGCCCCGTTCGACCGGCAGTTCATCGACATGATGGTCCCGCACCACCAGAGCGCTGTCGCCATGGCGCAGGTCGCGCTCACGCGGGCGCGGCACCCCCAGATCAAGAGCCTGGCGCGGTCCATCATCGCGGACCAGAACAGCGAGATTAGCCAGATGAAGACCTGGCGTCAGCAGTGGTACGGCAGCTCTGCCACGCCCAGCATGGCCACCATGCCGATGCTACCCGGCCTGAAAATGAGCATGAACGGCATGATGATGGTGCATGACATCGCCAGCCTCAAGACGGCCACTCCCTTCGATAAGGCGTTCATCGACGACATGATGCCGCACCACCAGATGGCGATCGATGCGGCCACTTTGGAGCTGCAACGCGGGTCCCATCAGCAACTCAAGGACCTCGCCCTCAGTATCATCAAAGGCCAGTCGCGCGAGGAAGGGCTGATGCAGGCATACCGCGAGTTGTGGTACGGCGGCATGGGATCCATGAACGGGATGTAACGCGTCCCGCGCGCCGGGACGGTGAGGACGGGACGCACAGGTAAATCATCGCGCCCCGTCTCCACCGTCCCTTGCCGTCATTCACGACGAACGCGTATAGCAACGACAGACACTGGACCAACCCCTCCACTATCGCGAAAGGATAACTTTTGCCATGCGGCACACCATCTCCGCCCTCGCCGTCCTCATCTTTGTCATCCTGGGAGTCGCTACCAACTATCATGTCGCGGGCGCGTCCCAGGCTTCGGCCCAGGACGCCCGCTCGGTCTCGCCGGTGCCCCGACCGACGTCTACGACGCGGCCTCGCGCCACTGTGACCGGGTCTTCTGCTCCGACGCGGACCTCCACGGCGCGGCCCAGCGCCACGCATGTCACCACGACCACCAAGACGCCGACGCCACACCCTGCGGCGACGGTGACGCATACGCCAACGCCGACCCTGGCTCCGGCGCGAGGCCCCGTGCAGGTGGGCGCCGCGCAGTTCAGCCTGTTCACCATCAACCCACAATTCACCCGCCAAGACGTCTCGTTCAGCCTGTCCGCGCCAGCACGCGTGCGGGTACGAATCGCGCACCCCGGCGACATCCATCATGTGCGCACGATGGATCTGGGTGTCCGGCCGGCGGGTACGGTGACGCTAGCGTGGGATGGACGTGACAACGCGCACCGGCTGGTCCCGGAAGGTGACTATACCTATACCATCGCGGCCACGAACGCCACCGGGACGGTCGCGTCCGAGAGCTACACCATGCGCGGCGTCACCTACAAGCGCATCGTCATCTCGCTCTCCAAGCAGCAACTGTGGGCGTTCGATGGCTCTCATTACGTGATGAGTTCTCTGGTGACCACCGGCAACCCGGCACTGCCTACGCCAACCGGGGCCTTCCCCATCCTCGCCGCCTACAGCCCCTTCACCTTCGTCAGCCCATGGCCGCCCGGCTCGCAGTACTATTACGCGCCGTCCTACACCAACTATGCGCTGCTCTTCGACAATCGGGGCTACTACGTCCACGACGCGCCGTGGCGGGGCCACTTCGGACCCGGCAGTAACGCCACGACGGGGACGCCAGGGCAGAACTACACAGGGTCGCACGGTTGTGTCAACCTCCCGCTGACGATGATGCAGCCGCTCTTCCAGTGGGCCACGATCGGCACGGTGGTCGAGGTGGTACGGTAGGGCGCCACGAGGTCAACGCGATGGGCGGGACGGTTGTCGTGCGCGGCTCGCCCGTGGTCGTCGTAAATGATGCCCAGTGACTACTGGCCTCTCGCTAAAGATCCTGACGAAATGCTACAACGTCCAGATACCTAGAGCTTCGGTGAGCGAAGGGAGCCACCGAGCGAATAGCGGGGCGATGTGCGCATGCTGCTAGGCGAACTCCACCCAGAGGGGCAAGTGATCTGACGCTCGCCGCGCTTCTCCTTCCCCGATAACATCGCAGGCCGCGAGGCGCGTTGCCAGACGCGGCGAGGCGAAGATATAGTCGAGCCGGAGCCAGGGGGCATCCGAGGAGTAGGTATACCCGGGCGCCTCCGGGTGCAGAACCCGGTAGCAGTCCGTGTAGCCAGCATCCACGATTAGCCCGATCGTACGACGCGGGGCGCCGGGACGCGCCTCGCCCCGCAACTCGACGCCGGTGGGCAGGGTGCCGACGGGATCGCCTGGCCGCAAGGCGTTGAGGTCGCCCGTGAGCAGGTAGGGCTGACCTGCGTGCGGGCGGAGGATGTCGAGGATGGCCGATACCTCCTCCTCGGGTCGTGCCGCATCATGCCGGGAGGCCAGGTGCGTGGTGAAGAGGCGGAGCGGAGTGCCCTCCCAGGACACCTCGACCTCCAGCAACGTCTTAGCCAGGACGGCGAGGCGGTGGTTCTCGATCCGTTGGATTGGCAGCCGGCTCAACCAGGCCGCGGCGTAGGCACTGTTCGCGTCGCCATAGGCGAGGTGCATACCCAAGTCATGGGCGAGGGCTTCGGCGTTGGCGCGGCTGTTGGCTTCGAGCAACGCCACCGCATCCGGATGCTGTCCTCGGATGACGCCGACGATGAGCGGCAGTCGACCTCCGCCGCCTTCCTGAATGTTATAGCTGAGCACCGTGAACGCCATCCGCTTGCTCCCGACCATAGGTCTTTGACAGGACACACCGAGGCCCGATATAACTATCGTTACAGCGGACCCACCCCTATTTTACAAGCGTGCCGCCAGGGATGGGCGAGGCATTGGTAGCACTGCAACTTGTCCTAGTTATCTGGGACGTTGTAGGTTTTCGTCAGAAACGTAGCGACACGCCCGTTGCCGCAGTCCGGTATCCCCGAGACACATACACCACCGTAACCTTTACCTTTGTTGATGCGTTGCTCTTTGTGACAGGCTTCACGTCCCCTCATCGACGTACAGAAGGATGATCATGACGCGCACTAATCGCTCCGCCCTCGCCCTCCTCGTGACGCTCGCCGTCGGCACGCTCGGCACGCTACCCCTCCCCCACGCCCGCGCCGAGACACCGCGCCAGCGACCATCGAGCGCCGCGTTGTGCCCTCCCGGTCTAGCCACGGCGATGGTGTGTGACCGCGCCCTGGGTATTGCCCTCACCCGGCCGGCCGGATGGACGCTCCCCCCGGCCGGCCATTTCCCGCCGAGCAGCCTCGTCTTCTGGACGGCCCGTGCGGGCAAGCCCGATGCGACCCTCCATCTCGTGATCGCGCCGCTCGGCTCCGCCGATAGGCGCGATCCAGGCGCGGCGGGGGCGGCCGCAGCCGACGCGGAAACGCAAGGTGTGGTCACCCCCGTGACGGCCACGGCCACGGCGGTCGCCGGCGTCCCGGCGGTGCTGCTGCAAGGGACGCCCGGTGAGCCTGACTTTGGACAGGAGATCCTGGTCGCGCACGATGGCCTGCTGTACGGCATCTACACCTTCGACAATGCCCGGACCGCCTTTACGCCCGCGCAGCAGCAGGCCGTGGCCAGCCTGCGCTTTATCCCGCGCACCGGCCCCCTCCTCCCCGCTGGCACGCCGCAGCCCCTCGTTGCCGCGCTCCAGGACCCCTGCCTCGCCCTGGCGCAGCGCGCGCCGATGGCGCCTCCGACGGCGCGCGTTTCTCCGCGCCTGCGCCTGATCCCCGCCGTGTCGCCGGCGCCTGGCAACGATCTGGTCGTGGTCAACGTCGTGGGAACGGGCCTACGCCCCGGCGAGCGGGTCACGCTCACGACCTGCTGGAACACGGGTGACCAAGCGACGTACACCCGCTATCAGGTGACAGCCCTCGCCCCCGCAACGGCCGTGGGGAAGATCGGGACACCCATCGCCCTGTACGTCCCCTCGGGCACGTTCGCTGCGTGGACGGTGCGCGCGATTGCTGCGGAAACGAGCACGGGACGCATCGTGGCCACGGTGACGCGGATGGGCCGGGAGCGGCCCCTGGCGCAGGGTCTCCAGATAGAGCCGCATAGTTCCTACGTCGCGGTGCGGCGGACCTATCCCTTCCGTCTCTACACGCACTGCGGCGTGGGCTTCGCCGTAGACTTCGACCATCGCTTCTGGGACGTGGCTGACACCGCGTGGCGCGGGAGCTACGGCACCTCGCCGCTGGGCATTGGCAACCCCTTCCAAACGGGAACCATGACACTCATCGATCGCGACCATGCGCGCTTCGACTTTTCGAGCGGCGGTAACGCATTGCCCCATTTTCCGGGCGCTCATATCCACGTCACTCGCCACATTGGACCCAAGATTGTGCCCGGCTACTGCGCCTGAGTAAGGGCAATGCGCGTCCCACCCTGAGCAGGCTACGAGGCTCATCCTGGGTGTTCTATGGCTCGGATGAGCCTCGTAGCCTGCTCAGTCTGGCCGGCGAGCACGATGACACTGACACGGGATGGGCGCGACAATGCGCACCTGCTGGTCCCGGAAGGCGACTATAACCTATACCATCGCCGCGACGAACACAATAGGGACGGTCGCACCCGCGAGCTACACCATGCGCGGCGTCACCTGCAAGCGCGTCGTCATCTCGCTCTCCAAGCAGCAACTGTGAGCGTTCGACGGTTCCCACTATGTCCCGAGTTCGTTGGAGACGACCGGCAACCTCGCGCTGCCCTATGCCGGCTACTTGTGGCATCCGGGTTGTCCGGTCGTGCTATGTGCCGTGGTTGTATTGCTAACCTAAATCACCTGGGCATCGTTGCACCGCATGCTGACGGGCCAGCAAACGGCCCCCGATCCGTTCGATCTGTACCCCATCCAATGGGTGATGAAATAGTTGCGCCGCGCCCCTTCACGATGCCTTGAACGACATCGGCGAAAGGCTTTCATACTGGCGCACACGGGATAAACAACACAGCAGCTAACGAACTGGCTTTTCCAGCGCCCGGGGCTACCCCTTGCGTTACCAGCGATCGGTGGTCTCGCACAGCCGCTGGTACGACAACCAGTCACGCGGCTGAGGCGTGTAGACGATACAGATACTTATAGCCGCGTGATGTCGAGCGCCCCATGTGGCGGTGCCGACAGGTCGTGGAGCGGCGCATCTGGCCCCTGGAGGGAGCGCGTAGCCGCCCTTGACGACCTGCTCTCCCCACACCGCTGGCACCGCATACATCGCATGCGCCCCTCCCCGACGAACCTTCTCCCGCCCACAGAACAGCGTCTATCATCAGGCTACAGTGATACGACTATCGGCCGCTCCTCCGTCGGTACGGGATGTCCTCGTGTCCATGGCACAGCCCTTGCGCTCTTTAGGCCAGCCCCTCCAGCCCCTCCAGCCCCTCCAGCGCCCCTCGCGTGCTGCGGCGTGGCTCTCATCACAGCGCCTGATCATGGTGCGGAGCGCAGCCAGCGGCAGAATCAGTCCGGAGATATCCGGGGAGGAAAACAGTATGTTCGTCCGCAACAAGCAGTTGCAATATCCGGTGCGGGTGGATCGGCCCGACCCGCTGTTTGCCAAGCAGGTGCAGGAACTCATCGGCGGCGTGTACGGGGAGTTCACGGTGATGGCGCAATACCTGGCGCAGGGCTAGAGCTTGCGCGGGGCCGAGGGCAACCCCAAGCTGACCATGATCAAGGACATGCTGCTGGACACGGCGGCCGTTGCTTATCTCCCCACGGTATGCCTGACACAGGTCGCGTGAGTGAGTGAATCACGCATGATAACGCTGTTTGTGCACCGAAAGACCGGCACCTGTGTCAGGTTTTTGACAGATCGCCCATGTGTCATGTTTTGTGCTGGCGGTCGAACGCTATGTCAGATGTATCCCTACGACGCACCTCCGGTACGTGTCAGGTTTTTGACGGGCAATCGGCATGCAGGCTCTGACGCGTAGAAGAGTATGCGACCGATATCCCCACCGTCGGCTTGTTACCTCTATCGGCCGGACAGGGGAAATTTGGCGAATGTGAGGGCGACACGATCCTCGGGATCTACCGGCACGCACACGACATCGATCAAGTCATCGGGGTTCGACGCACGCCTGGCCTTATCCCTGATTTCTTCAATGGGGCCGGTCATACGCAGCGAACCGAACGTGCCATCGACAGGACCTAGCCGGAGTCGAGTCCCCCAAAGTTCGTCAGGCCAGTCTTCGGCCGTCAAGATGGCAGGATCTTTCGACGTTAGGGCTCCGTCGTCGGGGCAATCCCGTAGCACTTTGGCGAAGAAGACCATGTCGGCACTGGTCCAGGGTACGTGCAATGTGCCGTCCCGGATTATGGCGGCCAGTTTGAAAATCTGGCGGTAATCGTCCCCGGTCGGGCTGTCGGGCACGGTGAACGACTTGTCTGGAAAGGCATCCTGGATGAGTTGCAGGGCATCCAGCAGCGAACTATTGGTCGGGCTCAGATCGGCAACCCCGTCGAGATGGCCGGTGGCCACCGGGGCGTCCGTCTCATAGTCCATGATGTCGAGCACGCCGGGCGATTCCAGGGCCCGCACGATCTTGTACGCCGCGAGAACCCGTTGCACCGTCCGCCCCGCCATCGACGGCCAGGATAACGAGAGCGAGGACCCTCCCGCGTCTATCATGCCACCGTCGCCCTCCTCCGCCAGGTGGGCGTCGAACTCCTCGCGCGTCGGTAACGCGCAATCGATGGATACGATCAGCGGCGCGTTACCCTGCCTCTTGTTCGTGAGACGGACGCGCTCGGCATCGAGGCGGAAGTACTCGAACTCGAGGGCGTCCAGGCGTGCGTCCGTACCCCGGATGCGTAGTGCCCCACGGATCGTACTGCCGATGGGACGCTGCGTGATCACCATCGTGCCGGGGCCGAGTTCGGCCGCGAGGACATCGTCGAGGAATAGTGTGAGCCCCTCGACGTCGGAGACAGCCACGTCGTCCTGGGTCTCGAGGGCAAGTCGGAGGTAGTCTTGCATCGTCTTACCGCCCTCGTTCCTGTAGGGGAGCCGAATGTACCCTCGAATCGTCGCGCCGGGGGATGCCGCCTCGATGGTAAGGCGGGCATCGCCGTCGTCGTACGAGAAGGAGTGTTTGAAACGGGAATCGGGCGCGTTCAGATGCCGACCAATTTCCCCGATCATGCCCGCCAGGCGTGCGGGATCGCCCCTCATCCGCGCGAACAAGGCGTAGACAAGCTCCAAGTCGTCGCCGTCCAGCGGCGGCGCCGCGATCTGCTCAGTGCGCATCTCGACCGTCAGTTGCTTGCGTCCAGGTTGACACAGGGTCTTAAAGACGCGCAGGAATAGGCGCTGATAGATCTTGGCTGCGGCCTCTTTGCTGCTCATGTAGCCATCGGCCACGAGTTTGGCGTGCACCTCGTCGGGCAGACGTCGCGCGTCCGGCTGACCCGTGCTCCACTCGAATATGGCGATGAGGGACCGGAGGTCGCGATCCCGGTGGACAGCCTGAAGCGGTCGAACACCTGCCATGCATCGTCGCCGAGATCCGGTGGTCGCTTGATATCCTTCAGGATGTCCTTGATCCCGCGCACGTACGCGTCCTGCTCGCGGCGGTCACCGAGACCACGGCGGATGCGCTCCCACGCCTCGATCGCCGACATCCTGCCCAGCGGCGACCGTTGCTCGATGCCGACCACCGCACTCGTCGTGTAGCGGAAGCGGAGATGGTCGCCTCCGGCCTGACGCCTATAGAGCGCGGCGTTGGCCAGGGCGGATGTCGCGCCGGGCGAGCGTAGCGTGACATGTGCCTGCACGTCCTTGACCTGCTCCAGTGTGCGCACGAGTGGCCTATCTCGATCGAGTAGTGGGGTAACGAGGTCGATGTCCTCGCCACACTCAAGCTCCAGTATCTCGCCACCCTCCAGGTCTAGCCAACGGATGATCGTGTGATCGACCTGATAGCCATAGCCGCGGATCGCGGCGGAGGCGTCGCGGTTGGGAATCTCGGTGAACGACGCTACCATACCATCACCCTACACGAACGCGCCTGCCACGACAATGTGAGCCCATGCGCGCGATGCCGATACCGCACCATCTCGACCACCGCTAGGCTCCAACCCTCTCCTGCGTCTCGACGCGCGCGAGCAGATCCGCGTCATGCTCGATCATAACGCGCAGCATATGGCGCAGAACGACCGCCGCGTCGAGACACTTGAACCTGAAGGCGAGATCGTCTGGCAGCTTGTCAAACTGGTCCGGGCGCATCTCGAAGTGGGCGACCGCGTGGCGGTACGCCCCTTTGAGCCAGTCGGCCGCGTAACCGAAGCTCTTGCCGGCCAGGACGCTCAGATCCGGGCTGAGCACGAGATCCGCCGGGATGCGCTCCTCTGGACGTGTCGGATCGACGCTCCGCGCCTTGCACCCCTTGACGATCTTAGGGCGTGCCGCACGCAAGCCCTCGACGCCTTTATAGAAGGCGAGAACCTGGTAGGCCGGATTGATGGCGCTGAGACCCTCGCGATAAAATGACGTTGCCGCCCTGATCTCCGGCGCGAGCGTGACGATCGTTGTCGGGTACACCATCACCCGAGGGGTGCCAGGCGTCATGGCCAGCATATGGATGATGCCCGTCCTGAGTTCCTTCGCATCGACCTTGCGGATATCAAGCGGCGCGTCGTACCTGAACGAGAGGTCGCTCAGCACCGGCGTTGCCCACTGAAACGCGCCTTCCCTCGCCTGGTTGAAATTATCTGCCTGTATAGTGATGCGCACGAGGGAGAGCCGTCCCGCTTGGTTGGGGACGAGCTCGATGTGGGCGGTCTGGCCCTCGGCCTGCTGAATCACGAGCGGCCCCTCTCCACCACCCTCTGGCGCGATCTGCAGGAAGGAGTCGCCCGCCTCAGCATCCGCGTAGTGGATATCCCGCGTGAACAGCCGGTCGCCCGGCTTGTACGTCGTCAAGGCGACTTCATACAGGCCGGGGAGGCCGTTCGGGTCGATCCGCTCCCCCGAGCGCGGGGAGCCATCAGGGTAACGCGGGACGACGGCGTAGTGACTCCACCTCGTTTCGCTCAGACTGTTGTTCGACGCACGCTGTGGTACGTCCTCGCCCTGCCGTTGATGACCGTTGTCGTCCATATCTGTATTCTGCTCCAGGTCTACTACATCCCGGTCGTGGG
>JAABVA010001644.1_pt1 | contig 23548 bp, 18 predicted proteins | sample 5560331 | NCBI WGS metagenome assembly JAABVA01 (sample SAMN12812661, study PRJNA571458) | rock metagenome | isolation source: Antarctica rocks | place: Antarctica: Victoria Land, Mt New Zealand sud | collected 2016-01-07
CGCCACCATGCGTCCCATACACGGGCCACCGGCTACGCGGAGAGGGTAGCGGGCACAGCGGAGCGGACCACGACGGTAACGGAAGCGTCGTCCCTATCAGGACTCGGGCATGAAGTCGTTTCGCCGAACGACTTCAACAAGGCATGCGAGGTATTGGCGCATTGCACGTGTGACTATAGCAGCGGCCTTCTCCGCTTCCCCCGCCACCGTTACTCACAACGGTCGACGCATGGACGACGAGCTCCATGAAGATAAAACGGGTCCGTCGGTGATGCCTGTTCTTCCACGCTGAGGCTACCAACCGTTAACGCGATGCGTGTGCGCTGCCACGCCCGCTATCCATGTGCCGATTGTCGAGAGACACAATGGCCGTGTACCACGACTCACAGCCTCAGGGCAACACCTGTGCGATGGACCAGCTATCGCGTAACTCGTGCCAACTCCGCGGTGTGCGGTTCCAGCGCGTTGAGCAAGACGTGCTCGACGGCATGCCCCGACTGTGACGCAAGCGTGTGCCCTTCATTCCAGGCCGTCCTGAGCGTTTGCTCGGAGAGTGCGGCCCGGACACATGCGACTGTCCGGTCGTGGGCCGCGCGCTCGACGCACGTGAGAGTCGCGCCCACAACCTCACGTAACGCCTCGGCAGTCCCCAACAACCGGACCACCTGCTCCGGGCATCTCCGTCGGGCGATGACCCATGCCGCCGACTCGGCAGCATAGGCGAGCGCGCTCTTATCTCCCAGGTCGCGACACAGGGCAATTCCGTCTTCCAGCAGTGCCGTGGCCTCATCCTCGTCTCCACGCCGCGCGGCGCAGACCGCCAGGTTGCAGAACGCGACCATGACCTTGCGCGTGTCCCCCAGCTCTCGAAATAGGGAAAGCCCCTCGGTTACCAATGTCGCCGCACGCGCGTCGTCGCCCTGAAGCCGCGCGACCTCGCTCAGCCCTTCGAGCGCCAACGCGGCGCCTCGTACGTTGCCCTCATCGCGGCTCAACTCCAGGCTCTCCATGAGGAAGGCCATCGCCTGCTCCTCGCGCCCGTCGAGCCGCGCGAGCGTCCCCAGGTAGCAGAGTGCGGCCGTGATGCCCTGCACGTCGCCCGACGCGCGCGCCAACGCCAATGACCGCTCATGCCAGCTCCGAGCACGGCCATGGTCTCCCTGCCATTGGGCGAGATACCCGGCGCCGAGGAGGACTTTGGCCTGGAGAGACGGGGCGGCGTCGTCACCGCGCGCCAGGGCAGCGTCGATTAACCGGCGTCCCTCGCTCGCATGCCCACAGCGGAACCAGAAGGGCCAGAGCGCCCCGACCAGCCGCATTTCCACCTCCGTCTCGCCGCCTATCGCCGCCCAACGGATGGCCGCGCGCACGTTGTCGTGTTCGCGCTCCAGACAGCGGAGCCATGCCCCTTGTCGCGGCCCATCCACGCGCGCTCCCGCCCGCTCAGCAAGGCGCATATAGTAGGACGCATGCCGCCGCCGGGCCTCGTCCACCTCGCCAGTCGCCGTCAACCGCTCCAGCGCGTACGCGTGGATCGTTTCCAGCATGGTCATGCGCGGGAGGTCGTCGCCGTCCCACGCGCCCATCTCATCGCACTCCGCGAGGCACTCATCCTCGCGGCGCACCAGGTTCTTGTCCAGCAGTGAGCCCAGCCGCCGCAGGACATCGTTCTCCGCTTCCGCCGCGTCACCCGTACGATCCATGCACACGGACCGCACAGCGTCGACCGTACAGCCACCGGCGAAGACGGCCAGGTGGCGGAACAGGGCCTGCTCGTCCGGCGTCAGCAGATCGTAGCTCCAGGCGATGGCATCGCGCATGGTCCGCTGCCGCATCGGCAGATCGCCCGCTCCGTCGCCGAGAAGGGGTAAGCAGTGGTCCAGCCGCGCCAGCAATGCCTTGGGCGGCAGGAGCTTGAGACGCGGGGCGGCCAATTCGAGCGCCAGCGGCAACCCATCCAAACGGGCGCAGATCGCGGCGACGATGGACGCGTTCGAGTCCGTGAGCGCGAAGTCGGGCTTGACCTCACACGCGCGCTGCATGAACAGATCGACCGCCGGCGCCCGCGCGAGGGCGGCCGGTGACGACAGGTCCGCGGGGTGGGGCAGGGCCAGCGGCGACACGGGATACTCATGCTCGCCCCGCACGTGCAAGCCGACGCGACTCGTCACCAGGATCTTCAGATGGGGACATGTCGAGAGCCAGTCCGCCAATAGCCCTGCTGCCGCCGCCACGTGCTCGAAGTTGTCGAGCAGGAGCAGTATGTATCGATCGCGCAGATAGGCGCGTACGTCCTCGCCTGACGGTCGTCCGCCGAGATCCGGCAGCCCTATTGTCTGTGCAACGGCCGACGCAACCGAGCCAGGATCACCGATAGCGGCCAGCGCGACGAAGACGACGCCGTCGGTGAACACGTTCGCAAGCTCGGCCGCGACCTGTATACCCAAACGCGTTTTGCCCACGCCCGCGGGGCCGGTCAGGGTGAGCACATGGGCGTGCGACTGTTGAAGCAGGGCGCGCACGGCGCCGACCTCCCGGTCCCGACCGACGAGCGGCGTGGGCGGCAGCGGCAGAATGGATGAAGCATGCGAGGGGGCAGTGTAGACCGACGCGCGGGTCCGGTGACGCGCCATCGCCTCGAAGGCGGAGCGATCCGGCGATGGGAGCCGGAGGGCATCGGCTAACAAGCGGACGGTGTCCTTGCGCGGGACATGCCCCATGCCGCGCTCCATCCCGTTGATGCTGCGCTCGCTCACGCCGGCCTGCTCGGCCAGTTCTTCCTGCGTCAGGCCCGCCCGTAAGCGATAGCGTCGGAGCATATCGCCGAATGCGAACTCTTGCCCCAGATCATGCGTTGTGACCATCGTCGCACCATCAGGTCAGCCAGGATCCCCGCTCCTGTGTCGTTATATACATAATCCTAACACGCCAGAGACGGCATCCGGCACGGATAGCCCATTTTGCGTGTGCTTTTGCGGCCCGTGTTGCGGCTTTTTCCTGGTCGGAGCACGGCGGATGGGACAGACTGTGAAGCAAGGACATCGCGGGCGCGCTCCGCGCCACGATCGATGCCATCTCTGGTAAGGGGGAGCCGCGCGATGGATGACGCAGCCCAGGTATTACCCTCGGATCTCGCCACGTTCCGCGATCTCCATACCGACCTTTTCGGCGCCGTCCCCCCGCTAACCGCCGCGCGCTTCGCCATTGGCGCGTCCATCGATCCAGACTTCCTCCGCCTCGTCGAGCAGATGCACACGCACGTGTTCTACTCCGATCTCTTCGACACCAAGATCCTCCACCTGATGGCGTGGGGCATCCTGCTCAGCTGCGGCGAGAAGCCGGCCCAGTCGTACGCGCTGGCCGCCCGTCGGTCCGGCGCCTCCTGGGAGGAACTGCATTTCGTCGCCGAACTGGCCTGCGTCATTGCCGGCGGCTTAGGTCCGTTGAGCGAGGGCGCCGCGCTCTTGGCGCAACTGAAGGACACTGAGCGGAACGGGCAGGAGCGCCATATCAAGCACGGGGTAGACGCGGGGTCGCCCCGTCTAGGGGTAACGCGGGGTACGCGAGCGGAGCATGACGGACACGGGGTAGACGCGGGGTTGACACGGGGTGTGCGATCACGGGCACGGGGTTGACACGGGGTGGGGGGTCGTACGCTTGAAGCAGGCTCATCGCAGCCCGACGGCGGTGGTTAGCCCCAGTGCGGAACAGGCGGTAGGGAACAGGCCGGACCATATCAATGGGAGGGAGAGAGGAATGAACGAGTTCGTTGTGACGAGCATCATCACCATGCAACACGTCCTGGACGCTATACAACGGCGAGCGAGGCAGGCCCACCGGGGACAGGGCACCGTTGAGTACGCCCTCATCCTGGCGTTTATCGCGCTGGTCGTCGTGGCTGCGGTGAAGTTCGTGGGCCCTGCAGTCGCCGCCACGTTCAACAATGTCACGAACACGCTGAACAACAGCGGCACTCCGGCGCCACTGGCCACGCCTACACCTTGAGACCACACCATTAGTAGATGTTAGCGCCGAGCGAAGTCTTACAGCGGCGCGTTGCGAGGTCCTCACATGCCTGGACGACGTGACAGGGGTGTCGGTGTGTTTCGGCCGACCATGATGGAGCTATCGGTGTATGGTAGAGGCTATACATTGGGGTTATCGTTCCATGATGGAGGTCACTGATGCGCACCAAGACTTTGCGCGCGATCATGGCGCTGGCGTTGCTCGGCGTGACGATACGGCGTGACGCCGCGGCACATGTTGTAACAGGGCAGCAAGTGGTCGTGGCGCCGGCAAGCCAATTCGCGCCGTTGAGCGTTGTGTTGCCCCATGTCCTCGTGACCGCGCTGGCTTTCCAGCCCAACGGCATCGTCTACGCCGGTGGCCGCTACCTCATCCCGGTCAACGATCCGCACGCCACGCCACCCGTACTCGTCGCAGGCAGCGTCTGGGCCGTCTCCCATGACCATGGGGCGCATTGGGCAATGCACATCAGCGCGACGACACAGACGCCGCCGAATGTGCAACTCTGGCGCGGTCCGACGGTCTGGCCGGATAGCTTCACCGCCAACAGCATCGCCGTGGACCCCACCAACCCGAATATCGTGTTCGTGGCTGGATGTATGAGCGATCAGACGTGCGCCGGCTCCTCCGGCGGGCACGACGTCCTACGCTCGGCGGATGGCGGCCGCACGTGGCACGATGCCTTGCTGTTCAGCCGGTCCCCCACACCTCATGGCAACGTCGTGGTGACCCCGTTGCTTCGCCAGGTCCTGCGGCGGGGTGGGACACAACTGACGCAAGCCTATGACATCGCCGTGGACCCGCACAACAGCAAACGCGTCTATGTCTGCGTATCGGGCCTGGGCATGCTCCGTAGCGACGACGGCGCGCGCTCGTGGCGCTATGCCGCGCAGCCCCTGTGGCTGAACGGACACTGCGAGTTGCTGATCGACCCGCTCAACAGCACGGTCGTCTACAGCCTGGATCGCCAGAACAAGGTCCTCTACCGCACGACGGACGGCGGCGCGTCGTGGGCCATCCGCTCGGCGTTTGCCGAGTACAACCAGGGCATCCTCGTGTTATCGGGGCTGACCCTGCTCGGCCGTACGCTCTACATGAACGGGCTCAATGGACTCTATGCTAGCGCCGACGCCGGGACACACTGGGGGCTGGTCATCAAGCCTCCGATGATCGGGGGCATGGGGCCGAGCATCCGAGGCAACGGAGGCTGGATTACCGCGTTCCTACCGAGATCGAATTCGCAGCCAGAAGGGCTCTACGCGACACAGGATGGGAGATCTTGGCAACTCGCCGTCAATACTGCCCTATACGGCTTGCGCTACTATGGCGCGTTCGACTTCACAGCCTATACCAATGGTGGCACACGGATGTGGGAAGATCATGGCACTCGCGTCGTCTATACGGCGGCGCAGACGGGCGGCCTATACCGGTGGAGCAGCGGGTTGTGAAACAGATCAGGCATGCCATCTTGGCGCTCACGCTGCTCGGAGTCGGGATACCGACCGCCATTTTTGGCGCCTCCGCAGCTCGATTTGTCCCTGCCGCTCCCCTGGCTGGGAGATGCAGCGCCAATCTGGCATCGCCAGACCAACAGGGTCCCTACACCGCCGACTACTTCTCCCCCGAGTTCGACTGGGCACCTCGCACACTAGCCCCTGTCACTATCTATGTTGCGGCTTACGCGCCGAAGAGTGACGATCAAGCACCAACGATTACGGACGGGAAAGTGTTATACGGAGCTCAACTCGGGGCGCCCCCTAATGGGGATGGTGGAGCGTGGAGCATTAGCTCAACACCCACCCAGATAGTACCTGGGCACCTCTCAACTTTGTATTGCTACACGGCAACGTGGACTGTGCCGAGCGCGACGGGAGCCTACTATCTCGCCCTCACCTTCCACTTCCAGAACTTCACCGTTCTGGGCTACTACGTCAACGAAACGGTGGACGCCGCGCCGCAGACGTTCACGGGCCATTGGCACTGGCGGACCACGCTGACGGGTATCGGCGCGCAGAATCCTGACAACAACGGCTACAACCTGCTCAACCCGCGCATTGGCGGGAACACCATCACGGCCCAGACCACCTTCTACTTCGACGGCAATCCGGCTGCGACCCGCCTCGCGCCGGGGAGCCCGCGCTCGACCAGCTACATCGACGGGGGGATGGTCAACCAGCGGGAGCAGGGCGCCGACAACGTCTTCCACATCCCGCCCAAATCCGTCTACGTGCCCTATCTCGCGCCCGGCCACGTCCACAGTGACAACGCGGGCGACCCGGCGCCCTATATCGCCGACCAGGGTGGGCCCCAAGAGACTGTCGCCGTGTCGGTCGACCTGTGCGACGGCGTCGTGCTGCCGTGCCTCGTCGGCAACCACGCCTACCGCTACCGCGTCGTCGTGACGGAACAGGTCGTCCTGCAGTCCACCTCGCCCGCCAGTTCCTATATCTACGCCGGCTCCTACGTCGTCGACAACGCCTTCAACGGCTACGCCGCGGGCTACGGCTACGGCGCCAACGTCGGGGAGGGGCAGGGGTTCCTCTTCTATGCCAACCCCGGCGTCCCCATCGCCGCCGGTCGCCCGCGCGACCCGACCGTCCTCGACGCGCATTGGGACCCTGTCGACCCCAGCGCGTATGACAGCCACACGACCGTCACCTATAACCTCAGCGTCTGCCCCGCGACCTCATCGCCGGCGCCGATCGACCCCTGCCACCACTTCAACGGGCTATCAACCCCGTCCTATGGCAACCTGGCCCTGACCCAGGGGGCGTACACCGCCCGGGTTCAGGCCGTCTTCACGGTCCAGGGGGCGACCGGACCGTATCAGATCGACAGCGAGGTACAGAACGGTCGGTGGAGCGTTTCCCTCAGTCCGACGGCCACGCCCGTGCCCCCGACGCCCGTGCCCCCGACGCCCGTGCCCCCGACGCCCGTGCCGCCCACAGCCACGCCGACGCCCGTCCCGACCGACACCCCGACGCCCGTGCCGCCCACAGCCACGCCGACGCCGGCGCGCGGCGCGGCCACCCTCGCGCAGACCGTCGTGCCTTACGCCTGGGTCCGCGTTTATCGCGACGAGGACCCGGCGGCCCCCGACCGGCTCTATGCCTCCACCTGGGGGCGCAATCCAGACCCCACCACGTTCTACTGGCCGGCCGGCCGCCCCCTCCATCTGCTCCCGGCCATCGACGAGGACCCGGCCGGTGCCCGGCTCACCATCGACGATCTAGGCAACGGGGCCAGCGCCGTCCTCTATCCCCAGGGCGTCACGGCGATCGACTACACGCTGCTCGACGCCGGCGCGCTGGGCTCGTCCCATTGCCCGCCGATAGGCCGCACCGCGCGGACGTTGACTTACGCGCACGACCCGCGCTACCCCGCCCAGGTCGATCCGTTCAGCCCCCGCGTCGCCCTCGTGTGGGCGCCGGATGATCTCGCGGGGTCGCTCCCCCCGACGACCCTGCGCTGCGACGTGGCGCCGCTGCTCCGCGCGAGCGGACCGGCCGCGCTGTCCTATCGCGTCCATGAGCGGCTTGTCTTCGCGGCGCGTTTCGCGGACCTGGCGCTCGCCGTCGGGGGCGTCGGGGACTGCGCGGCCCACCTCGCGCCCCTCCCCACGGCCATCCCCTTCTCCGACGAGCCCGGCGTGCCCGCGCCGGCGCCAGCGTTCGCATCGGCGCGGGCACCTATGGGGCCGTGCGCGGGCGGCGACGTCGGCCTGGCCGCGGCGCGCCAGGCCCTCGACCACTGGCGGACCGAACTCCACCTCGCCGATCCAGACGGCGCCATCACCGACCTGACGTACACGGCCGCGGGAACCCTCCTGCGGATCGCGGTGACGGTCGAGCGGACGGTGACGCTGCGCTACCACCTGCTCGTGAGCCGCGAGGTGTCGCCATGAGTCGGAGACCGGGACAGGCGGCGCGCGGCCAATCCGTCGTCGAGTTTGCCCTCGTGCTGCCGGCGTTCATGCTCGTCGGCCTGCTCTTCATCCAACTGTGCGTGCTCGGTGTGCGCTGGTACCAACTGATCGGCGTCGCGAGCACGGTCACGCGCTACGCCGCGGCCTCCAACGGCGAAACGGTGGCGGTCGACGACAAGATCCGGGCCGTCGCGGGGGCCAACGGCTTCCACGACGACCGCCTCTGGGTCGAGATCGACACCGACGCGGGCGCGGGGCCGACCCACACCGGCCACGCGCACCGCGCCGACCTGGCGCGGGGAGCGGACGCGCCGGCTCCGGCCGGCTACAACGGCGACGTGACGGTCCGCCTGACGTATCAGGTCCCCCTCCTGTTCCCCCTCTTCGGCGCCCAGGTCCCGGTCGGGGTCTCGCTCTCGCAGGGCAGCGCCGGCGCCTACGGAGGGCTGGGGCCATGACGGTCCATCAGGTCCGACATCTACGCGCCGCGCGCCGGGTGTGGCGCGACGCGCGGCGCGGCTCGATCACGATCCTGGCCGCGGTCACGCTCTACGCGATCGTTCTGCTCGGGGTCGCGGCGTGGGCCGGCATCCAGGAATGGGCCGACCATACGCTCGTGACGCGCCTGCTGGCCAACGCCGCCTACGACGCGAGCCACCGCATGGCGGACGGGGCCGACCTGTCCGGCGCGCCCGCGCTCGCTTGCCTCGACCCGTCCTGCGCGCCCGTGCCCTGCGCCAGCGCCGTGACGGACGACCCCGAGGGGACGACGGCGGCCGGGCAAGCGTGCCGGGCATGGGCGCGCGGCCTGCGCGACGCCTACCCCGGCGCGCACGCGCGCCTCGACGTGGCCGCGACGCTCGCGACGACGCGCGTCTGGGTGCTCGCCGCGGGCGCGCGCGATCCGGAGACGCCGGCCCGCGTCTATCACTTCCCGACGGTTTGTCTCTCGACGGATGCCGCGATCGGGGTCATCGGGCACGACGGGCTGCGTGTCCATCACCACGTCCACGCCTGCGCCCAGGCGGTGTATCGCTAACGGGCGGGCGACGCGGACGACGAACGACGACAGGAAGGAGGATGGATCATGACCTATCTCCGGCGGGGGCATCGGGGGACGCTCGTGCTCGCCGCTCTGGTGGCCCTAGGGGTCTTCCTCGGGGGCTTCGCCTGGCTGGAGCGGGCGCAGGGCGCGTCGGCGGCGCGCCCCGGCACGGCCGTTCTGGTCGCGGCGCGGGACATCAACGCGGGCGAGACGCTCACGCGAGAGATGCTGCGCGCGTGGGAGGCGCCGGCGGGGGCGCCGCTGGGCGACGCGCCGGCTCTGGTCACCGACCTGCCGCGCGCGCTGGGCCGCCGGGTCCTCGCCCCCATCCTTGCCGACGAGCCGATCGCGCGGGCGCGCCTCGCCGGCCTCGCGCGCGACGACGCCGTCGCCGGGTCCGATCTCCCGCGCGGCTACGCCCGCTACACCCTGCCCGTCGGCCCGCTCGCCGCGCCCTTGCCGAGCCTCTCGGTCGGCGACTATGTGGAGGTCCTGGCGGCCCTGCCGCGCGACCTGGCCAGCCCGGACATCACGGCAACGGCGCAGCCCGTCGACCCGCGTGCGCGCGTGGTCGCCGTGCAGGCCAGCCCCGCCGCCGTCACCCTGGTCGTGCCCCGGACCGAACTGGCGACGCTGCTGTGGCTGCGCGGCCGGCGCGCCGCTTTCTCCTTCGCCACGGTCGGGCCGGCCGACCGCTCGGCCGACCTGCGCGGCGTCGGCCCGCGCGAGTTCGCGAGGTGGTACCATGTCCCAGCCCAGTAGCCTGCGCCATCCGCGTCGCCCGCGCGATGCGAGCGGCGTGAGCGGCGTAAGCGGCGTGAGCGGCGTAAGCGGCGTGAGCGGCGTAAGCGGCGTGAGCGGCGTAAGCGGTGTGGCCGGCCCGCGCGTCATCCTGGGCCTCCCGGTCGCCGACGCCTCCATGGTGGAGGCGGCCGAGCGCGCGGGGCTCACCGTCGTCGCCACCGCCGCGACGGCCGGCCTGCTCAAGCGCCAGGTCGCCGCTATCCGCCCCGACGTCGCGCTCCTGCACGCCGCGCTGCCCCACGCCGACCAGGGGCTCGTGACCTCGTTCGCGCGCGCCGGCATCCCCACGCTCCTGCTCGTCGACGCCGGGATGCGCCGGGCCGACGACGCGCTCGCCGGACCGCCATACCCACCCTACATCCTCGCCCGGCAGGAACGCCTCGGCTGTGTCGGCGTCGCGGCCTGGCCGCCCATCCCGGGCGAGCTCCTCCTGCGCGCCGAGCAGGCCGCCGAGCACGCGCACCTGCTCGTGCAGGTCGGCCCGCTGGGCGACGCGCGCAGCGCCGCGACGGGTGGCACGATCGCCCTCGTCGGCGAGGCCGGCGGGACGGGCAAGACGCAGCTCGCCGCCAACCTCGCCGCCTACCTGGGCGTGGTCTGCGAGCGGCGTGTCGCGCTCGTCGACCTGGACCTGCTGCGCGGCAGCCTCCACGATGCGCTCGGGCTCGTCGCCCCGCCGGGCCGGGACCTGGAGGCCCTCCACGTTGCGGCCGCCCCCCTCGTGGCCGCCGCCGTCGCCGCGCTCGACGCGGGACGCCGCCACCCCGTCGTGGAGGAGGACCTGACGGCCCTGTATCGCGCCGCCGCGCTCGACGCGGCGCGGGCGCTCGACCTGGCGCCCTATCTCGCCCCGTTCCCGCGCGGCGGGCTCGGCCCGGCCGTCGATGTTCTGCTCGGGGTGACCACCCCGGACGCGGGCGAGCGCGTGGCCGGCGATCTGCTGACGCTCCACGCGCTGGTCGACCTGCTGCGCGAACGGTACGACGATGTGGTGCTCGACCTGGGCACGGGCGGCGACCTGGTGTGGCACGAGGAAGTGGCCGCCCGCGCCGACCTGACATTGGTGGTGACGGGGCCGCTCCCCGACACCGTCGAACGGGTGGCGCGCGGCCACGCCCGGCTGCTGCACGCCACGGGCCTGGCGCCCGAGCGTTGCCGCCTCGTGGTCAACCACGCGCCGGCCGACGAGCGCGCCCTGCTGCCCCTGCACCGCATCGCGGGCCGCTTCCGTGACGCGGGCGCGCCCGTGGTCGCCGGGTTGGTCGCGCGCGACGGCGATCTGGTGGGGCGGGCGCTCCTGGGGACGCCCGACCAGCCGCTGCTGCCGGTGCTGCTCCCCGACGGCGCGGCCCGGCGCGCCCGCTTCGTGCGCGGGATCGAAGACGTGGTCCGGCACGTCCGGCCAGGCGTGCTGCCGGAGCGGGACACGGGGGTCACCACCCGCCTGCGCCCGCTCGTGGACGCGCTCTCGGCGGCGCTCCGCGCCAGGCCCGCGCCAAGACGCGCGCTCGTGGCCGAGGGCCTGGCGTCGCCGGAAGGAGGTACCGATGGTCCTGACTAGAGACTCGGCCCTGCATCGCCGCCGCGACGCCGCGACCGTGGCAAGTCGGCAGATCCTGGCGGGCGAGGAGTACTACGCCGCGGTGGCGACACACGTGCGCGCCCTGGAGGGGCCCGTGCAGGCGTACCTCGACGCCCACCTCGATCTGCCCGACGACGCGCGCGACGCGGAAATCCGCGAGGCGCTGGTGCGCCCACTGGTGCAGCGCGCTAACCGCGCCGCCCAGGACGCCTGGTTGCCCCTGCTTCCCGAGCACGAGGCGATCCGCGACATCTTCGCGCGCCTGCGTCGCGGCCACGGCCTCCTGGCCGCGCTGATCGAGGACGCGCCCGCCACGGGCGTCACCGACGTCTTCATCAACGGCCCCGACCTGCCGGTCTGGGTCGAGCGGCACGGGCGCCTGGAGCGGCTCGATCTCGTCCTCTCCCGCAAAGAGATCGACGACTACGTCGACAAGTGGATCGACGACCAGCAACACCCGCTCAACGCGGTCAACTGGCGGGTCACGGCGCGCCGGCCGGGCGTGCGCATCACGCTGCTGCACGAGGCGGTGGCGCTGCACGGTCGCGCCGTCGCCATCCGCATCCACCCACCCGCGCCCCTCGCGGGGTTGAACCTGGTTGAGCGCGGCCTGCTGCCCCCGGTCGCCTGGGAGTACCTGGCCGCACTCTTCGTCCACGGCGCGGCCAATGTCGTCGTGGGCGGACCGATGGGCTCCGGCAAGACGACCGTGATGCAGGCGCTGCTGTGCGCCCTCGGCCCCGAGTGCCGCATCGCCACCATCGAGACCACCAACGAACTCTTGCTCGGGCCGCATGTGGTGCAACTGGAGTGCCGGCCGGGGCAGCCGGGCGATCCCCTCCAGCGGGGCGAGGTCACGCAGCGCGAGCTGGTGCGGGAGAGCCTGCGCCTGGGCGTGCAGCGCGTGGTGGTCGGCGAGTGTCGCGGGGCCGAGGCCTTCGACATGCTCGCCGCGATGAGCATGGGCCACGACGGCAGCGCCACCACGGTCCACGGCGCGACGCCGACCGAGGTCCTAAATCGGCTGGCGCTGCTGTGCCTGTTCGCCGATAAGCCGGCCGAGGTGGCCCACGAGCTGATCGCGCAGGCGGTCCATCTGGTCGCCGTGGTGGAGAAGCGACCCGAAGGGCGGCGACTCACCGCCCTCTCGGAAGTGACCGGCCGCGTCGGGACCAATTGGGTGTTGCAGGACGTGCTGGTGTGGGAGGACGGGCGGCTCTGCCGCACCCGCTACGCTATCTCGGAGCGCCTGCGCCGGCGCGTCGAGGCGGCGGGCGGCCGCCTGCCGTCGCTCGACGCCCTGCCCCTGGCGCGCGGTCAGGGGGGAGGCGGCCATGGGCGCGCTTAGCCCGCTTAGCCCGCTGGCGCCCCTGCTGGGGACGCTGCTGGCCCTGGCGGCGTCCGCGACCTGCGCCGCCATCGTCCTGCTCGTGCTCGTCCCGCCGCGCGCGCCACTTGACACGGTGGCGCTGCTGTTCGCCTACGAGGCGCGCGTGCGCTACGCCGGCGACGCGCCGCGCCCGGGCCTGGCCACGCGGGTGCGGGAGCGGGTGCGCCGTCGCCTCACGCTGGCCGGCAAGCACGACTGGTCGCTGCGCCGCTTCGCCCTGATGAGCATGCTCGCGGGACTGGGCGGCGCGGTCGCGGGGTTCCTGCTGCTCGGCGCGCCCCCGTTCGCCACGATCGGCTTCGTCGGCGGCGCGTACCTACCATGGGCCTGGCTCGGCCGCCTGGCCGAGCGGCGCGAGCTCCAGCTGGCCCGCCAGGTCGCGCACATGCTCCTGCTCATCGCCGGCGCGGCCGCCGCGGCCATCCCGCCCCTGCGCATCCTGCGCGAGGTCTTGCCGCGGGCGCTCCAGCCCCCGCTCGCCGACATCCTGGACGGCGCGCTGCGCCGCGCCGACCCGCGGCGCGGCCTGGCCACGGTCGGTTTCGCCGACATCGTCGCCGACCTCGACGAACGGCTGGAGAGCCACGCCTTCAGCCTGGCGCGCGCCGCCCTGGAGGAGAACGCGGCCGAGGGCGCGGACCTCTCCGCGTCGCTGGAGATGATCGCGACCCTGGCGCGGCTCGACCTGACCTTCCGCCTGCAGGTGCGCGCCACCTTCGCCACCGTGCGCGGCACGGCCAGCGTCATCCTCCTCTTCCCGCTCGTCACCACTCTGCTGCTGCGCGTCGTCGACCCCGACCTGATCGCCGGGGCCTACAGCTCCCCGCTGGGCTGCCTCGTGGCCGCGATCGTCGCGGGGGCCAGTGTGGGCACGTACGCCCTGGCGACGCGGGGCGAGCGCCGGGCGGCGCGCGAGGCGGCCGGGAGGGCGGTGTGACGATGGCTCTGATGGTACCGATAGCGACGATAGTAACGATAGCGACGATGGTCCTGATCGCGCATCTCATCCTCGCCCTGCTCGCGGCCCTCGCCGCCGGCGGGCTGATCCTGGCGGCGCCGGCCCTGGTCACCGGCCTGACCGGCGCGCGCATCCGCGCGGGCCTCGGCCGGCGCGCCCGCACCATCGCCCTCCCGCGTCCGCATCGCGGGCGGTTGGCCGGGCTCCGCGCCGACATCGCGCGGGCCGTGCTCGGCGACACGCGCGGCCCCGTTGGGCCGGGGCTCGTCGCGCGCCGTCCGGCGGAGGTGGGCATCCCCCGGCTGCGCTGGCTCCTGCTGCACGCCGGGGGCGGCCGGCGCTCGATCGCCTGGCTGCGGCTGCAGCAGGCCGAGGCGACGCTGGCCGCCCTCGTCGTCGCCGGCGCCATCGGACTGGCGTGGGGGCTCACGCCCACGGCATCCCTCCTCCTCGCGCCGCCGGCTCTCCTCGCCGGCCAGCGCCTCCCGCTCCTGGTGCTCGCGCGACGGGCCAGGGCGCGGCGGGCGCGGCTGCGCATCGAGCTCGTCACCGTCCTGTACGGCCTGGCCGCGCTCGTGGTCCGCGGTCGTCCCGTCGAGCGCGCCCTGGATCGGCTCGCGTTGCGCCCCGGTGACCTCGCGCAGGAGGTCGCCTTCGCGCGCGAGCTGCACTTCGACGGCACGCCCATGGACGAGGCGCTCGAGATCCTGGCGGCGCGCTGCGGGAGCGAGGAGGTGCGCGACGCCATGAGCCTGGTCGCCGCCGCGCTCGGCGGCGCGGTCGCGCTGGAGCGCGCGGCGGCGATGTTCAAGGACCTGGCGGACAGCATCAGTCACGCGATCGACGAGGGGCGCAAGGAGGAGCTGGCCTACGCCATCCTGCGCTTCACCGGATTGGGGACGATCCTGGGCCTCTTCATCGCCGGGACGACGGTGCTCTACCCCGTCCTCGCCCAGGCCCTGCGGTCGCTCGTCCCTGGGGGAGGCTGATATGATGGGACTGTGTCGCCGGCCGGCCGTCCCGCCCCTGAGGGGACCCGGCCGCATCGTGACGATCTGGGGGCCGACCGGCAGCCCCGGCCGCTCCACACTCGCGGCCGCGCTCGCCGGCGCCCTCGCCCCGTCCGGCCGGGTCGCGCTCGTCGACGCCGATCGCTCGCGCGGCGCGTTGGGACACCTCCTCGGCGTCGCGGGCGGTGGCAACGTCGTCGGCGCCGCCACCGCCCCGCCGCCGCCCGGCCTCCCGTGCCGGCCGCGCGACCTGCACGAACACCCCGCGGGCTTCACGCTGATTCGCGGCGTGCCCGGCCCGGCGCACGAGACCACGCTCGACCCCGGCGACCTGACGGCCCTGTTGGCGCGACTGCGCGCGCACAGCGACCTCGTCCTGGTCGACGTGGGCGCCGCGCTCCCGCCGCGCGAGTTCGGCGACGTCCACCTGGCGGCGCTGCGCGCGGCCGACCTCATCCTGGTGGTCGGCGCGTTGACCGAGGTCGGCCTCCCCGACCTGCTGCTGCAGGCCCGGCCGTTGATCGAGGTGCTCGACCCTCGCGGGCTCTGTCCCGGCGGCGGAGGGATGATGGGCTCCGGGCCGCCGGCGTGGCTCGTCCTGAACAAGGGGCACGGCCGCCTCCTCCGGCATGGCCCCGGGCGCGTCACCGCCGAGACGGGTCTGCCCGTCGCCGCAACGCTACCCCTCGACGCGCGCAACGTCGCGGCGGCCGAGGAGGCGCATCTCCCGCTCACGGTGGCGCGCCCCGGCGGCCCCGCCGCGAGCGTCATCGCCGGGCTGGCCGTCCGCCTGGGGCGGGCGCTGTCGCGCATGCCGGACGGTGACGCGCACGATGGCGCCCGAGCGCCGGTCGAGGTGGGGTCGATGACGCATAGGGGACCCGGCAGCGGGCGCTGGTAATACGGGAACGGGGCTGGCGCGGAGAACGTGAGAAGCGGGAGTAGAGGGAAGAAACGGAGGGACGGAGACCATGTTCCGATTGTTCGTGCGCGACGGCCTCCTCGCGGGCGTCCTGCTGGCGCTCCTGGCGGGCGCCGCCGCGCTCCTCGGGTTCCCGGCGCTCGCGCCGCCACCAGCCGCGCCCTGGGACCCGGAGGTCGCGCGCCTCACCGCGGACCCGATCCTCCTGGCGCGCGACGCCGCCCTCGGGGCGTTCGGCCTCGCGGCCGTGGTCGCGCTCCTGCGGCTCCTCGCGTCGGGGCTCCGCCTCGTCGGGCGCGACTATCCGGCCATGGCGCACCTGGCCGAGGTCCTCGCCGGCGCGCTGGCGCGGCGCGTCGGCGCCGTCGTCGGCGTGTCGCTCACCGTGCTGCAAGGCGGCGGGCTAGCGCGCGTCATCGCCGCGCCGCGCCCGGTCTCCGGCGCCCCCCGCGCGCCGCTGGCGACCCTCGCCGGCCGCCCGGCCGCGCCGCCCGACCTGTCAACCCGATCCGCCACGCGCGCCGCGCCGCGTCGGCCGCTGACATCCGCGGGGACGGGCGCGCGCCAACCCCTGCGCCGGGTCGGCCTGGCGCTGCGCTACACGGTGCAGAGCGGCGACACGATGGAGGAGGTGGCCGAGCGTTTCGGGCTGCCCGGCTGGCGGCCGATCTGGCGCGCCACGCGCGGCCGGCCCCAACCGGTCGGCGGCCCCATCACCGATCCCGCCCTCATCTTCCCGGGCCAGGCCCTGCTGATCCCCCTGCCGTGCCCGGCCGTGCGCGTGTCGGGCGATCGCGTGCTGCACGTGGTGCAACGGCAGGAATATCTGAGCGAGATCGCCGCGCGCTTCCTCGGCGACTGGCGCGCCTACAGGGCCATCGGCGACCTGAATCGTGGCGTGCATCAGCCCGACGGTGGCGCGCTCGAGAACGACAACCTCATCCAGCCCGGCTGGGTGCTGCGCCTCCCCCAGGAGTACGTCGTCACCGCGCCCGACGGCCTCGCCGTAACGCGGCGGGGCATCGTCGCCGACACCCGTCCGGTCCACCTCCGGCGTGGCCTGCGCCCGCGCCGATTAGGAGCCTCATCCGCGCCTCATCACGGCGCGACACAACAGCCCGGTCACGGACACGTTGCGGGACATGCGCGGCGAGGTCGCCACACACAGCCACACGCGCGTCCGCCCGAAGCGACACCTTCCCCGTCCGTCGCGCGCCGCCCCGCGGACGGACAGGACGCGACGGCCCGCCATCAGGGGGAGCGCCGGCGTGCATCGAGCCCACCGCCGGCACGACGATCAGGGGTCCATCCCCCGCAAAGACGCGCCCACACGGGATCATCGCGTGGCGCCGTCGTCCGCCCCAAGCGCCATGTCCACCCGAGGGGAAGCGCGGGCGCTGTGCCACGCCGTTCGCCGATGACGCCCGCTCCGACAGTCCGACCGGTCCCTATCGTGCAAGGGGGTCGCGTCCATGCCCCAACCACGGGTACGGGACAGCGCAGGCCCGCGCCACCGCCCCTCACGGACGCTGGCCGCGCGCTACCGCTCCCCGTGCTGCTGGTGTTCGTCCCGTTGCTGGCGCTCGTCGCCCTCAAGCGCCGCCGTCTGGCCGGGATGCTCCGGGTCATCCCCACCCGCGCCGGGACGCGTCTGGTACCCTCGATGCGCCGGGCCATCGAGGCCGCTCGTGACGGCGTGCATGGGCGGTTGGAGACGGCGGTGGCGACTGCTGGCGCGGGGGAGGGTGACGTGGTCGCGTCTGTGGCCACGCTGCTAGAAGGCGCGAGCGCCGCGGCGGGCCTGCCCAACAGCCTCGCGGGGCTGATCCACACCGTCACGGCGACCGCGGACACCATCAATGTCGCCGTCGGGGCGCGTGGGCTTTCCGACGAGGCCCTCGCCGCCGTCGCGGCGGAGGTGGGCAACGTCCTGGGGACCCCGGTGCGCGTCGACAGGATTGTGGGGACCACCAACCCACCCCGCGCCAAGCTGATCGTTGCCCGCACGGCGGTCGCCGCGCACGGGCGGGCGCACCCCGCCCCGACGCGCCCGCACCCCGCCCCGCTCCTGATCCCCCTCGGCCGCACGGCGGCACGGGCCGACCTCTACGTCAATCTCGCGCGGCTGGGTCCCATCCTCATCGCAGGCGGCGCGCGGGGATCGAACACCCTCGTGGCCACTCTGCTGGCCAGCGCGCTGGCGCAGGCGGACCCGACGCGGCTGCGCCTGCTCGTGTCGAGCAACGACGACGAGCTGCGGGGCATGCTGCCGGCGCTGGAGCACCTGGAGGCGCCGCCGGCCGACGCGCGCGATGTGGCGGCCGCGGGGATCGTGGCCCAGGCGCACACCCTCGTCCTGGAACGCTTCGCGGCCGGCGATGCAGGACTGACCGACCCGGCGTACCTGGTCGTACTCGACACCATCGAGGAGATGCGCGCCGACCCACGGGCGCTGGACCGCCTGGATGTCCTCTGCCGCAACGGCCGTGTCTGCGGCGTCCACGTCGTCGCGACGACGAGCGAACCGCGGGCACTGGCCGAGGCGGGCCTGCTAGAGGCGTTCGAGACGCGCCTGGCGCGCCCGCTACGACCGGAGGACAGCCACCTCCTGTACGGCGACGACAGCGCGGCCCGGCTCGACCTCGACGAGGCCCTCTTACGGGCCGGTGCGACGGATGACGTGCGCCTCTCGCCCTTCACCCTCCCCCTGCCCCTAGTGCGCGCGGTGGTCGCGCACATCGCGGTCGCCCTCGCCCCCGCGCAGAACCGGGATACCCCGGCCACGCCCCCACCCGCCGACGGCACGGCGCCGCCCGAGAAGAGCGAGCCCACGTCCACCGCGAACGCCGCACGTCCCGTCGCACAGGGAGATAGCCCCGCGCCCCGTCCAGAGTCGGACTCCGCCCGGCCAACCGCCGCTCCCATGGGGGCACGAGAGGTCGAGCGAGACGACGCCGCCGACGGCGATGCGGCAGCGCCGCGTGGGGGGACGGACGGGACTGTGACCATCCCGGAGCATGGGCGAGAAGGCGACCCCGGCCACGCCCCCACCCCGGCGGAGGCGACGACACGAACGTCCACGGCGCAAGCCATGCACGATCACCACCGGACATCCTCCGATGGGGAGGGGACGGCGATGGACGGGGAGGCGGCGCGGCTTGTCGAGGTGCGCGTGCTTGGCGGGCTCACGGTGCTGGCGCGCGGCGCGCCGGTGGTCATGCAGCCACGTGAGCAACGTCTTCTCGCCGCGCTGGCGATCATGGGACCAACGCCGGTGCGGCCGGACCGCCTCATCGAAGCGCTCTTCGCGGACGACGATCCCCTGACCGGGCAGGACAAGCTACAACACTCCATCACCGACGTCCGGCTCGTGCTGAAGAAAGCCGGCGTCCCCGTCAAGCGCGCGGGCGTGGTGCGCTACACGAACGCCGGCTACAGCCTCGACACCGCCCTGGTGCGCGCGGATGCCCACCTCTTCCGGGATCTGCTGCGACGGAGCGAGACCGCCGACGCGCGGGAGCGTGCGGCGTTGCTGGCGCGGGCGGTGGAACTCTATCAGGGGGACCTGTGCGGGGATCAGGAGTTGGAGTGGGTCGAGGGCTACCGCTATGCCTGGCGCAAGGAGTATCTGGAGGCCCTGTACGAGCTCGCCCTCCACTATGAACAGGTCGAGAACGACCCCCTCGGCGCGCTGCGCGTGGCGCGTCGTCTGGCCGCCGAGGAGCCGTTACAGGATCACTACCACCAGATGGCGCTGGAGCTCATCGCCGCCACCGGCGACCTCGACGCGCTGGATCGCTACGAGGAGGAGATGCGCGCGACGTATACGAGGCGGGACACGGAGATAGACGGCTACACACAGGCGCTCGTGGAGCGCCTGCGCGCGCAGGTAGGGCGCGACCGCCGGACAACGGATGACCCGACAACCAAGGCGAGTTGAGCGGGAACGACAGCGACGTATGCCCACCCGTGGCGACGGAGCACACAGCACAGATCCCGGCAATCTCCTCGACGCCGCTGGCGCGATATGCGCCCAAGTCCCCTATCGCCAGCGGCGTGGGGTCAACCCGGATCGAGCGATTGGGACGCTGACTGCGTCGAGGGGAGAAGGGCGCTTGTTACGTCTGGCAGGCGCGGCGAGTCGACGGGAGGTTCCACAACGAAAGCGCCCTCGTGCATGCTGTGCCCCAATGTCTTTCATTGAGCAAGTCGGAATGGATCGCGACGGGGGAGGCAGTGAAGTACTTCGGCGAAAGCCCTTCACACCGACGCCCAGTATTGGGACGATGCTTCCGCGAACTCCATCGTCCGTTCCGCTGTGCCCGCTATTGTCTCCGCGTGATCAGTGGCCCCCATGCGGGAAGCACAGTGGCGGATTGGACGCGACGCACGGGCACATGTTGGCCGCTGGCAGCACTGGATACGCGGACTACGGGCGTAGCCGCGCCATCAGGTGGGCATCAACGTACACACCCGCGCGTAGCGCATACTTGCGGGCCGTCCCCTCGATGACGAACCCGAACCTCTCATACAGGCGGATGGCTGGCGCATTGTCCGTGTAAACCGACAGCTCGATCCGGCGCAGCCCCAGCCAGTTGTCGGCGAGGTCCACTGCCGCAGCCATCAACGCTGTGCCGACGCCACGCCCGTGGAAGTCGTCATGCACCCCCATGCCGAGGCCACAGCAGTGGCACCGGCGCGGAGGGGACTCCAGGTGCAAGCCCAGGCTGCCCACGACCTGCCCATCAACCTCGGCGACGAGGCTGTGCGTATCGGGCGTCTGTTGCGCCGGCCGGTCCCGGCGGGACTCCACCGACTGGTAGGGGAGTTGGAGGGTGCCTGCGATGACGCTGGGGCGATTGAAGATCTCGGCCAGCGCCTCGACGTCGCGAGGCTCGCGCGCCCGGACGCGGATCGCGATTATTGGCCACCCCTCCCTCATGGGATCAGCCTACCATAGTAGAGGCAGGCCTGTCTGCTGTGGCAACGATGATTACCGTAGGAGCGCGGGGGTGCCTGTCACTTACCGGATGGGCAACGGCGACCAGTACGGATGTGACGGCCGCATGGAATAGTTGGGACTCTCGCGGAGAATAGCCGCTGTCGTTATCCTCGCCCTGTATGATTACAGCCGCTTTGTTTGGCAGGATATGGTAGAACCTGTGCATAACCACTTGACGCGAGTACATATACTTGGAGGCAAGTGCAATGCCAGCTCTGAAGCACCTGTGGCGCGAAACGATCGATGCGTGGAAGCAGGTACGCCTGTTCGTTGGCTGTATCGAGCAAAAGGCCTATGAGATGCTCCGGACCCTTGTGTTGTTCGGACAAACGGCGAAGAGGAGCGCGCGAGTCGTGGGTGTGTCCGAGCGCACGTTCGACCGTAAGGCCGATCGCTTCGACGCCGAGGGCATGGCCAGCCTGTTCGATGACGACACGCGGTCCTCCAACAACCGGCGGACTGGACCGTTGGGTGATGCGGCCACGGCTCTATGATGGCGGTACGGTCGCCGCAGCTCAAGCGACGCGGCTACCGCCCCACGCGTGATAATTGTTTGGTCAAAGCGAAAGGCGTCATGATGCTCCTCCCTCTTGACTACGTCGACCGTGTCTACGCCGGCGTACTTGGCAAACTCATCGGTGTCTATATGGGCCGCCCATTCGAGGGCTGGACCTACGAGCGCATCATGTCTGAACTGGGCGAGGTCACGGGCTACGTTCATGAGCGCTTCGGTCAACCGTTGATCGTCACTGATGATGACATCTCCGGCACGTTCACCTTTCTGCGCGCGCTGCCCGATCACGCGTACCGCCGTGACCTCAGCCCGCGTGAGATCGGTGAAACCTGGCTCAACTATATCATTGAGCACCGCACCATCCTCTGGTGGGGAGGGATGGGTGACTCGACCGAGCATACCGCTTTTCTGCGGCTCAAATCGGGCGTGTCCGCGCCGGACAGCGGCTCGATCGCTCTGAACGGGACAGTCGTGGCTGAGCAAATCGGCGCCCAAATCTTCATCGATGGCTGGGGGATGGTCGCGCCCGGCGACCCCGACCTTGCCGCCGACCTGGCACGCCGCGCCGCCTCAGTTAGTCATGATGGTGAGGCCATCTATGGAGCGCAAGTGATCGCGGCCATGGAGGCCCAGGCGTTCGTGGAGTCCGACCCCCAGCGGCTGCTTGAGACGGCGCTACGCCTGATCCCGGCGGAAGCGTTGATGGCCCGTGTGATTCACGATATCCGCGCATGGCACGCCGCCGAACCCGATTGGCGGGTGACGCGTGCGCGTATCGCCAACCGCTACGGCTACGACCGCTTTGGCGGTAATTGCCACATCATCCCGAACCACGCGCTGATTATCCTCGGCTTGCTATACGGCGGAGGCGACCTGTTGGGGTCACTGACCATCGTGAACACGGCAGGCTGGGATACCGATTGCAATGCGGGCAATATTGGCTGCTTGCTGGGCATCATGAATGGTCTCGCGGCGTTCGAGGGGAGCTCCACCCTGCGTGATCCTATCGCCGATCGGCTCTACTTGTCGACGGCCGACGGTGGGCGCGGCATGACCGACGCGGTCATCGAGACCTATCATGTGGTGACCAGCGGACGCGCCCTTGCCGGCCTGGGCCCGGTGATACCCAAGGATGGGGCGCGTTTTCATTTCGACCTGCCGGGGGCGATGCAGGGGTTTCAGGCTGAGGACAGTTCCATGCGACTGGAGAACGTCGCGGGGCATAGTCATCGTGGACAACGCAGCTTGGCCCTGCGCTATCAGCTCGACGCGGGCGTTGCAGGCCGCGTGGCGACCCCAACGTTTATTCCGCCGGACATGATCACCGAGACGGACTACACGCTCATGGCCGCGCCCACGCTCTATCCAGGGCAAACCGTACGGGCAGTGGTGAGCGCGGATCGAGCCAACACGGCGCCGGTGACCTGCCGCCTCTTCTATCATGCGTACGCAGCCGACGACGCATTGGAGGTCAGCTATGGACCGGAGGAGATCGTCCTGGCTCCAGGGATCGAGGGCTCCGTGACATGGACCCTGAGCAGCACGGAGAGCAGTACGATCATGCGCATCGGAATTGAGGTCACAACCGCGACCGAAACGGCTGGCATCGTCTATCTCGATACCCTCACTTGGGACGGAGCACCGGATGTCATCTTCACTCGTCCGCCATTTCCGGGCACGCTCTGGCGGCGCGTCTGGGTCAACGCGATGGATCATTTCGACGCGCGTTGGCCCGAACCGTTCCACCTCAGTCAGGATAACGGGCGCGGCTTGTTAATGACCGGCACGGCCGATTGGTCCGATTATGACGTCCAGTCGTCTATCACGCCGCATCTCGCCGCCGCCTGGGGCATCGCCGCGCGCGTCCAAGGGCTGAGGCGCTACTATGCCCTGTTGCTGCGCCATGGTGGAACGCTCCAGTTGATCAAGATGCTGGATGGTGAGACCGTCCTGGCCGAGACTCCGGTCGCCTGGACCTACGACACAGCGTATAAACTGCGTCTACAGGTGCAAGGCACGCATATCCAAGCCTGGCTAAACGGCGAACCATGCGTGGAGGCGCAAGACAGCATGCTCGCTCACGGGGGAATCGCGTTGATCTGCGAGGAGGGGCGACTCGTCACAGACGCCGTCGGTGTGCATCCGCCAGACAAGGCGTGAAGCCACTCGTTCATCTGTGCAATAGCGATGGTAGACCAGTAGGTGTGCTTTGCCTCGCCCGTCAGGGGCCGTTTGAGCACTCATTGTGTACAAGGGGATGGTCTCGGTGCTCCTCATCATGGTGGCGTGACCAGAATACTGCTTATGCTTCCCGTCCGTAGGATCCCAGACATCCCCAACGGAACTGAACCGTCCTCGCGTGTGAAGCCG
>JAABVA010001645.1_pt1 | contig 23538 bp, 20 predicted proteins | sample 5560331 | NCBI WGS metagenome assembly JAABVA01 (sample SAMN12812661, study PRJNA571458) | rock metagenome | isolation source: Antarctica rocks | place: Antarctica: Victoria Land, Mt New Zealand sud | collected 2016-01-07
CACCGCCCACAACGACAACCCCAAGCCCTTCGTCTGGACCGCAACCGCCGACGACATCCTCACCAAAATCGCCCGCGGACGCGTCGCACTCCAAGCGGTTAACCAATGACGAGACACACCACTAGCTAGTTGCACGCTTCTGTTTTCTGTCGGTTTGGGGTACACCCCAACCCGACGTCAGGTAGGGGACTGATGGAACGTCCGTCGGAGCAGGTTCGGGCGGCCGTCCGGAGATGGCCGCGTTGGTCAAAGGCCCCAACTTGACACGAGTTGCGGCTCCTCGTGATTACCCCAGGGTGTGGTGAACGTTGTCGTGCGCGTGGCGGCGCCGCCCGCTACGGGTCTCCCCGAGCACCCGGTATGGGTCGTGCACCGTCGACGAGGGTGCGGTGCCTCGCGCGTCGGCCGGCGCCACCCCATCCCCGCCGACACCGTAATCAACGGGGGCTCGCATCACCGCCGACCGGTGAGATCGGACAGGTTCCCGCCTCACTCCGCTGAATCTGGCAAGGTCACCTTGTAGCGGCGGCGAGCCGGCGGATCGAGGAAGGACGTTTCGCATGGCTAGTGAGCCCCTCTTCATCGTTGACAACGGGATCTCTGGCCGGAGCGGGTTGGACTACCTACGACGGTGCTGGGCGCTTGGCAACAGGTTCTCCAAGCCGAAGCCACGACGTCTGAGTTCGTCCTTCGGCATGCCGAGGTCGTCCGTCTGGTCGAAACCATCGCCAGGAGGCTGATCGCCTCAGCCAGTGACGGGGTGACCGCTGAGGCGCTGACGATGTACCTCCCAAGTTGGTATCGGGCGGTCGTCTGGCAAGGGCATTGGCAGGCAGCGCAGGAACCACCAAGCGGAATTATCACGATTGAACAGATGGCCTACCTGGGACTGTTCGGTAAACACGAATTCGCAGAAGAGGAACACCTCACGACAGCGGGGCTCAGCACACTTCGCTCGAACCTCGATTCCTGGATTGTTCTGCTAGACGAGTCCACCGAGATCTTGGCACCACTGCGGCAACAGATTCGTACCCAGGTCGAGCACGTCAGATGGCTGCTTGACAACGTCGACCTACTTGGCACGACACCGGTAGTCCGAGAAAGTCAGACGCTGCTTGGCCAAGTTGCCTCGGCGGCTACTGCGCAACCTTTACGCCTTTTTTCCACGCAACGATGGAAGTCGGCGTTCGCCGGCCTAGTGGTTCTTCTCGCTGGTGTTGCTGGCGCTACTGGGGAAGCAAAGATTATCATTAGCAACGTGCAGCAGGTGTACTCGGCAATCGAGAACTGGGAACAGCCCGCGCTTCCTGCTGGCGAAAGCGCAGTCCGCGAACTCCCAGCAGCTGGCGTTGAGCCCATGTCAGAAAAATAGCTTGCACACAGCCCGCCCAGGCCGCGCCCGGGCAAGGGATTGCATGGTAAGACGCTGATAGTCGATGGAGTAGAAGGTGAGCACGAGTGCCGACGTTGGGGCAGGCGGCGGGACCTCGGCCACCGCGCTCCCTCGTAGCGTTCGGCGGGTCCTACGTCGCCCCGCGGGTGCCTCATGCAAGGGCGTGGCAGAAACGATCGATTCTGCCACTGCTAGCTAGGGAGCTGTTGTTGCAAGCAGCGAGCGGGCAGCGCCTCGGCTTCGCCAGCAAAAAGCCGCTCCGCCAACGTTGCAGTGATAGCATCGCATGCAACAATGAAGGGGCAACCCGATGGCCACCTTGATGATCCGCGATCTAGACGACGACGTGAAGGCACGCCTTCGCGTTCAGGCCGCCGAGCATGGACGCTCCATGGAAGCAGAAGCCAGAGTGCTACTGGCCGCCGCGCTCAGCGGCCGGCGACCGCCGCGCGGCCTAGGCTCCTTCATCGCCGAGCAGTTCGCCGAGATCGGCGGAGTCGACCTAGACACTGCACGCAGCCAACAGCCTGCTCGCGCCGCGGACCTCACCGCATGATGACCAGGTGATCGTGCTGGACACCAACGTCGTGTCCGAACTGGCCAAGCCCAACCCCAGCAAGGCCGTGATCGACTGGGTCGATGTCCACAACTCGGCTGACCTGATGATCACCGCCCTCACCGCAGCCGAAGTACGGGCCGGCGTGGCCCTGCTGCCACCCGGACGACGGCAACGCGAGATCGGGCTACAGATGGAAGCTCTGCTCACCGAAACTTTCGCCGGCTACGTGCTGGCCTTCGACATCGACTCCACCACCCACTACGCCGACATCCTCGCCGCGCGCACCCGAGCGGGCCGCACCATCAGCGCCGTCGACGCCCAGATCGCGGCCATCTCCCGCCAGCACGAGGCCAGTCTGGCAACGAGGAACACCGCCGATTTCACCGGCACCGGCATAGACCTCATCAACCCCTGGGACGCCAGATGACGGCCACAGTGACTGACACCGCAGCCGCTCGCCACCCGCCCGGGACGCCATCGCTGGCGTCCACAAACCCACCCCACCGGTGACACATCTCCGCTGACCGGTCAGAAACCAACGTATGTGGCACCCGCTTGCTGGTCGGTCGTGTTGCTAGCAGCGCCCTGTCGCACAGCGGCGAACGGCTGGTGGTTACGCCGCCGGGTCGTCGCCGGGGACGGTCGTGGTCCCGGCCGCGGCACGGCGGTCGCGGCGGGAGCGCATGGCGTGCTCGAGAGCCGACAGCAGGAACCCGATCACGGCGCCGGCCGCGGCCCCGGTGAGCAACCCGCGCGGAGCTGACACGGGCCCACCGATTGGATCTTCCGCCGAGGAGACGACCTGCGCTGACGGGCTGATCCCTTCGAAGGCCTGCGCCTGCGCGAGCTGAGCGGCCTGGGTGGCGTCCAGGGCGCCCCTCGTGGGGATCGACCCCAGCCCGGTCACCAACTGGTCGCGGTAGGACGTCACCTCATAGATTGCCGCGGTGTCCGCGATCCTCGTCGCGATCGAGGGGTCAGACGCGCTTACGGTGAAGACCACGATGTCGGAGTCCGGGCTGGCCGTGACCGTGAGCGCGGCGGTGACCACTGCCCGGTCGAGGTCCGCCCGGCGGGCGACCTCGTCGGTGAACGAGGGTGACTGCGCAGCCCGAACCTGCGCGGCCACGGCGCGGGTGCTGCGGGTGCTGACCGACAACGCCAAGGTTTACCGCGTCGGGGGCTGCTGGTCCGCCGTCTGCACGGCCCTGGGCATCCGTCGGCGCTTCACCAAGCCCGGCCGCCCCTGGACCAACGGCAAAGCCGAACGCCTCAACCGCACCCTGCTCACCGAGTTCGCCTACAACCAGCCCTGGACCGGCAACACCCAACGCCTCACCGCACTCCCGGCCTGGGTCAACGCCTACAACACCGAACGCGCCCACACCGCCCTCGGCGGCCACCCCCCGATCAGCCGCCTCACCGCCGCATGACCGTCAGCAACGTCGCGAGTCACGACACCTACAGCGGGAGGGGCTGCGACGTGTCGGCGGTGCTGGACTTCTCGGTGACCTCGGGGCACCGGTGCTCAGCACCCGGGAGCCGAGGACGCCACCCGGTGGGCGGGTTGACCCGGCCAGGGTGTTGGTACCGGCGTTGAAAGGTCACCGTTGATCGGGTTCAGAGCGCTTGACGTGCCCTGACCCCTTCCCTGCCGCAGCGACTCATCTCGACGACGCCGCTGCTGTGTCCGTGGTGCTCCGGTCTCGCGGTCAGGGAAAACCCCGCACCCCGCCCAGGACGTGGCGCTGCGGGGCTCAGATATCGAGGCGTTGCGCCGCGATCTTCGCTCCTGCCTCACGGGCACTGATCTTCTGGAAGGCGATCTCGCGGGCAAAGTCCGGGGACCCATGGCGGGGCTTCTCGTCGATGCTGAAAGGGGAGAACCCGCAGTCGTCGGTGGCGCCCAGCTGGTCGGTCGGAATGAAGGCCGACGCCGCGACGAGGTCGTCCGCGACCTGCTCAGGGGTCTCGACCACCGGGTTCAGCGGGTCGATCACCCCGATGAACGCGACCTGCTTCACCCCGTTCGCGTCGGTCCGGATGCTGTCCCCGATGAGCCTATACACCCGCTGCTTGTCGTCCTCGCTGGCCAGCTGGATGAGGAAGTACCCCGCGTTCATCCGGAACAACGACGGCAAGAGCTCGGCGTAGTCCACCTCCTTGCTGTGCACCGAGTCCATGTCACCCCCCGGGCACGTGTGGATGCCGATGTTGACCCGCTCGTCGGCGGTGAAGCGGTCGATCACCCGGTTGTTCAGGTTGATGAAGGTCTCGAGCAGGTTCTCGTTGGTCCAGGGGTTGCGAGCATCCTTCTTGCCCGCCAAGCGACCCTCGGTGAAATCGATCGAGACACGCTGGGCGCCCGCCGCGAAGGCCTTGCGGATGTCCTTCTCCGCCTCGTCGCACAGGTCGTCGAGGAACTGCTCACGGCTGTAGCCGGCAAGCTCCTCCTTGAGGGGGTACAGCAGGTACAACATCGACGGCGCGATCACGGCCTGCTTGAGGGGACCGCTCGCGTAGGGCTTCGACTGCACGAACAGGTCCGCCGCGTACGTCTTGTACCGGAACGGCCCCCCGGTCAGCCGGGGAAGCTGACGGTCATGCCCGTCGTCGAAGATCGCGAAGAACTGCCCATCACCGGCGAGGTTGTCCGCCAGCCCCGTGCCCGCCAACGTGTCCGCCAGCGGATACGTGGCGAAGCTGGAGGCACGCTGCTCACCGTCGGACACGATCCGCGACCCAGTCGCCTCCATGCGTTCCACGGAATCCCGAGCGGCGGCGTCCTGCTCGACCCCCAACTGCTCCTGGGTGATCTCACCTGTGTCGTAGGCGGCGATCGCTCGCTGCAAACGCAATGGCCGGGGCAGCGAACCCACGTTCTCGGTAGGAATAGGCACGAAAGCTCCTCATCGTCGAGGGAGTAGGCCGTCCGACCCCACAAACCCACACTACGACCGACCACGTAACACCGTTGCGTTCCGCAAGCCGGGGCACCCGACAACGAGCCCGGCCCTCGCCTACCGCTAGCTCCGGGAGCAGGCTTTAGGATCCGACAACCGCTTACCTGCTGGTCGACGTTGTCCACCGGGCGCACACGTGGTCGTGCAGCTGGACTTCATGGCTGGCTGCGCCGCGCGGACGCGGGGGCCGACGTCGTGGCTGCCGGGGGCTTCGACCGGGGGTGCCCTGATCCGCGGGCGGTCACCGTGGTGGCGTGGCAGCGTCGGGTGCACCGGGTGGCCACCGGCGCACCCGACACCCCCCAGTGCAGAGGAGACCCGCGTGCCCATCTCCGGCATCCAGGACTACGCCCACGTCCGCGTGACCGTCACCGACATCGCCCGCAGCCGCGACTTCTACGACAAAGTCTTCGGCTTCGATGTCGCCGTGGAGCTGCCCACCGACGCGGACGAGAAGACCAAGCAGGACCTGTGGTTCGTCTTCGGGGGCGTCATCTACCAGTTCCCCGGTGGCCTGCTCGGGCTGCGTCCCTCCGCGAAGGCCGGCGACGCCTTCGACCCCAACCGCGTCGGACTCGACCACGTGAGCTTCGCTGTCGCCGACATGACCGAGCTGCACAACGCGGCCACCGTGCTCGACGAGCTCGGCGTGGCCCACGGCGGTGTCAAGGTCAACGCCGGCTTCGGGCTGCTCGAGTTCTGCGACCCCGACGGCATCTCCCTCGAGCTCAGCTGCCAAGCCTGATCGTGTGCCCGACTGCTGAACGAATTCCGGGCGCTGCCACCCAGTACCGGCAAGCAGTCCACGGTCGTCACGCTGTCGTGACGGCGGCGGTGAGATCTTTTCTTCGTTTAGGCCGGTTTACCTACATCAGGTAAACCACGGCCGCGATCGCGATCGCGATCAGCTACTGGTCTTAGCAGTGGCCTGCCGTGACCTCGGCGGTACACCTGCTGCACCAACCACCCACACATCATCTGCCTCCGCCCGCCGCGGTTCGTGCCGAGTCCCGCTCGTAGGTTGCGTCTCGTGAGATCTAGATGTGTGATCTAACAGACAGCGAGGCGCAACCATCCCGGGTTGCGCCGGCTGGAGGAGGAGCCCGTGCACATCAGCAGTCGACCCGACCGGGCGACCGGAGACGGCCCGCTAACGGGCTCGCCGCGGGGATCAGCATGGTGAGCGGGCCGGAGGTCGTGGTCTGCGTGGACGCGGGCACGACGGTCATCAAGGCCGTCGCCTACCGGCTCGACGGGACCGAGACCGGGACGTCGCGACGCGACACCGCGTTGTCGAGCCCGCACCCCGGGTGGTCCGAACAGGACATGGCCGAGGTGTGGGACGCAACTGTGGCCTGCGTCCGGGACGTGGTGCGGCGCAGCGGGGCCCGGGTCCGGATGATGTCAGTCACCGCCCAGGGCGACGGCTGCTGGCTGGTGGACGGCGGCGGGGAGCCGGTGCGCCCGGCAGTGCTGTGGAACGACTCCCGCGCGGCTGACGTAGTCTCGGGGTGGCTCGACGCCGGGGTGCTCGACCAGTCATTCCGCCGCAGCGGGAGCCTCGGGTTCGCGGGGCTGGCCCACGCGGTGCTGACCACCCTGGGCCGCGACGAGCCCGATGTCGTCGAGCGGGCCGCCGCGGTGCTCACCTGCGGGGGCTGGCTGCACAGCCGGCTCACCAACCGGGTGGCGGTCGACCGGTCCGAGGCCGCCGCCCCGTGGCTCGACGTCCACGGCCCGGTCGAGGGGTGGACGTGGTCGCAGGAGGTGCTCGACCTGCACGACGTGGCGTGGGCCGAGCGTCTGCGGCCCGACCTCCTCGACGACGGGGACCGGGTCGCGCCGCTATGCGCCCGTGCGGCGGCCGAGCTGGGCCTGCCCGAGGGTGTGCCGGTCGTGATGGCGCCCTACGACGTGGCCGCCACCGCGATCGGGGCCGGCGCGGTGAGGCCCGGGCAGTCGGTGACCGTGCTGGGCACCACGCTGTGCACCGAGACCGTGACCGACGCCGCGGACACCACCGGCACCCCCGGCGGGCTCACCCTCGCGCTCGGCGCCGACGACCGGGTGCTGCGGGCCTTCCCGACGCTGGCCGGCTGCCAGGTGCTCGACTGGACGGTGGACCTGCTCGGCCTGCAGGGGCCACCGGAGCTCGTCGGGCTCGCCGCACGGGCGCCCGCGGGCGCGGCGGGGCTGGCGCTGCTGCCCTACCTCTCCCCGGCCGGCGAGCGCGCCCCGTTCCTGGCGCTGGACGTGGCGGGCGCGCTGACCGGCATGCGACTGGACCACGGCCGGGAGCACCTGGCCCGGGCCGTGCTGGAGGGCCTGGCCCACGTGGTGCGGGACTGCCTCGACAACACCCCGCAGGCCCCCACCGAGCTGCGGCTGACCGGGGGTGGGTCGGCCAGCGCGCTGTGGTGCCAGCTGATCGCGGACGTCACCGGGGTGCCCACGGTGCGGACCGATGCCCAGGAGGTGGGTACCCGCGGAGCGCTGATCACTGCGCTCGTCGCCACCGGGGAGCACACCAGCGCTGCGCAGGCCGTGGAGGCTCTGGTCCTCGACGTCGACCGGTTCGAGCCGAGCACCGGGCACCGCACGCTGCACGACCAGGCGCACGCCGACTTCCTCGGTACCCGCGAGGCGCTCGAGCCCCGCTGGGGACCGGACCGCGCCCGGGAGCGCGCGTCGTGGGAGCTGGCCGAGTGACGCGCGCGTGGGTAGGCGTGGACCTCGGCACGCAGTCGGTCCGGGCGCTGGCCGTGGCCGAGGACGGGGAGCCTCTCGGTGTCGTGTCCCGGCCGCTGCGCAGCGACCGGGGTGAGGACGGCCGCCACGAGCAGGACGTCAGGTCGTGGTGGGAGGCCACGGCTGAGGCGTTGGCCGAGCTGTCCGCTCAGCTGCCCGACGACGTGAATGTGGGTGGGGTCGCGGTGGATGCCACCTCCGGGACGCTGGCCGTCCTCGAGGTCGACGGCACCCCAGCAGGACCCGGGATCATGTACGACGACACCCGCGGCCGCGGGCACGTCGAGGCCGCGCAGGACGCGGGCCGCGAGCTCTGGGACCGCCAGGCGATGCGGGTCCAGGGGTCGTGGGCGCTGCCCACCCTGGTGGAGCTCGGTCAGCAGCACCTGCTCACGCCGGGCCGCCGGGTGGTCCACCAGGGCGACGTCGTCGTCGAGGCGCTCGTCGGGCACCCGGTGGCGACCGACGCCAACCAGGCCCTCAAGACCGGCGTCGACCTGGTCACGCTGCGCTGGCCCGAGGAGGTGCTCGCCGCGCTCGGGGTCGACGCCGCGGTGCTGCCGCAGGTGGTGCTGCCCGGCACCCGGCTCGGTGAGGTGTCCCCGGCGGCGGCGCAGCGCACCGGCCTGCCCGCGGGGACGCCCGTGCTCGCCGGCACCACCGACGGCTGCGCCTCGCAGCTCGGCGCCGGCGCGCTGTCGGTAGGCGAGTGGAACTCCGTGCTGGGCACCACGCTCGTCATCAAGGGGGTCTCGGCCACCCTGCTGCGCGACCCCACCGGGGCGGTCTACAGCCACCGCTCCCCGGAGCGGGGCACGTGGCTGCCCGGTGGCGCGTCGAGCACCGGGGCGGGTGTGCTCACCGAGCTGCTCCCGGGTGCGGACCTGCCGGGGCTGACGGAGCAGGCGGCCGCGCTGGGCGCCGGTGACCCCTGCTACCCACTGGCCGGACGTGGGGAGCGGTTCCCGTTCGTCGCGCCGCAGGCGCGTGGGTTCGGCATCCCGCAGGGCCCCCCGGCGCAGGTGCTCGCCACGGTCGCCCACGGCGTCGCGTTCCTCGAGCGGCTCGCCTTCGACCTGCTCCACCTCGCCGGGGCCGACGTGTCCGGACCCGTCGTGCTCACCGGGGGCGGGGCCCGCAACCGGTGGTGGAACCAGCTGCGGGCCGACGTGCTCGGGGTGACGGTGCGGGTGCCCGAGGGCACCGAGGCGGCGCTCGGCGCTGCCGTTCTCGCCGCCTCCTCGACGCTCGGGGTGCGGGTCGCCGCGGACGCGCTGGTGCGGGTCCACGAGACGCTGGACCCGCACCCGCGCCCGGAGCTGACCGCGGCCCACCTCGCCCTGGTGGACGCGCTGGCCGGGCGTGGGTGGTTGCCCGAGGCCCTGGCCGAGCACGCTGCGGTGAGGAGCGGGCGGTGACCGAGGTGGTGCTGGTCCGGCACGGTGAGACGGTGTGGCACGCCGAGAACCGGTACGCCGGAAGCAGCGACGTGGACCTCACCGTGCTCGGGCGGTCCCAGGCGGGCACGTTGGCACGGTGGGCTCGCGACGCCGAGCTCGCCGCGGTGTCCTGCTCGGACCTGGTCCGGGCCCGCGACACCGCGGAACCCGCCGCGAGCGCCGCGGGCGTCGAGCTGCACGTCGACGCACGGTTGCGTGAGGTCCACTTCGGTGAGGGTGAGGGCCGCACCAGGGCGGAGATGGACGCGCTCTTCCCGGACGCGCTGCGCGCCTTTCACGCCCGCCCGGCCACCCGACCGCTGCCCGGCGCCGAGGCCGGGGTCGCCGCGGTCGACCGCGCGATGCCCGCGCTGCGCGAGATCGCCGGCGCACACCCCGGTGGTCGCGTCCTGCTGGTCTGCCACTCGACGCTGCTACGCCTGCTGCTGTGCCACCTGCTGGGCCTGCCGCTCGACGACTACCGCCGGGTCTTCCCCCGCGTCAGCAACGTCGCGCTGACCACCGTCGCGCTGCCCCCCGACGACCCGGCGGGCCCGGCCGGGCTGCTCGGGTTCAACGTCTCAGCGCTGCCGGCGGACTCCCACCGCGACGCGTGACCCGCAACCCCCCACGACGACAGGAGCATCCCGTGAGCACCGACCGACCCCGAGTTCTCGCCGCTGGCGACGACTTCGTCCTCACCCGCCTGCTCGTCGAGGCGGTGCGCGCCGAGGTGGGTGAGGAGGTGGAGACGACCGGGCTCGACCTGCCGTGGCCCCACACCCCGTTCGGCGACGTCGGCGAGGGGTCGTCGGTGGTGCACGAAGCCTCGGGAAGCGAGGACGAGCTCATCGCCGCGCTCGACGGTGCCCGGGCCTGTGTCACGCAGATGGCCCCGATCACCCGGAGGGTGCTCGAGGCCTGCCCCGACCTCGAGCTGGTCGCGATCAGCCGGGGTGGCCCGGTCAACGCCGACCTGGTGGCGGCACGCGAGCGCGGGGTGACCGTGACGTTCGCGCCAGGGCGCAACGCCAGTGCGACAGCGGAGTACACGATCGCGATGATGCTGGCGGCGATGCGCCGGATCCCAGCCAGCCATGCCGGGGTGCAGGCCGGGCAGTGGCCGTCGAGCCTGTACGCCTACGACGAGACGGGCCTAGAGATCGAGGGCTCCACCGTGGGCCTGGTGGGGTGCGGGGCGATCGGGTCGCGGGTGGCCCGGGTGCTCTCCGCCTTCGGCGCGGAGGTGCTGGTCCACGACCCCTACGCCGACCCTGCGACGCTGCCCGAGCACAGCCGCGCCGTCGAGCTCGACGAGCTGCTCTCCCGCTCGCAGGTGGTCACCCTGCACGCGCGGGTCACCGAGGAGACCACCGGCATCCTCAACGACGCCGCGCTGGCCGCGCTCCCGGACGGCGCGGTGGTGGTCAACTGCGCCCGCGGCGCACTGCTCGACTACGCGGCGCTGGCTGCACACCTGCGCAGCGGACACCTCTACGCCGCAGGCCTCGACGTCTTCGACATCGAGCCGCTGCCCGCCGACCACCCCATCCGCTCCGCACCGAACGTGATCACCACCCCACACCTAGCCGGCGCGAGCCGCGCGGTGGCCGCGAAAGCAGCTCGGATCGTGGCAGGCGAGGTGGGTCGATGGCACCGCGGCGAGAGCCCGAAGAACCCCGCCACGTGAACGACACCACAGGTACGACCCGGGTGCCCCGACGGGCGAATGTCGTGCCCGCGGCTGACAACCCGGGACTCACACCTGCTCGACTCAGCTGGGCGCCTCACACCTGAGCGACGTGCACCTCGAGCCCGGCGTCCCGCATCAGGCTCAGATCGGCGGGATCGGTCCCGGAGTCCGTGACCACCAGGTCGAAGTCGGCGAGTGGTCCCAGCAGGTGCGGCGCGGGGCGCCCGAACTTCGCGTGGTCGACCAGCAGCACGGTCCGTGCCGCACACGACATGAAGGCCCGCTTGACCAGCACCGTGGTCTCCGAGCGGTGATAGCACGAGGCGGCGTAGACAGCGGTGGTCGACATGAACAACAGGTCGGCGTGCAGCCGCCTGATCGCCTCCGCGGTGTGCAACCCGAAGCACGCCTCCTGCAATGGCTGGTAGCGCCCCCCCAGCAGGACCACGTCGACGTCGGGAGCCCCAGCCACCGCGGTCAACACCGGGAGGAAGTTGGTGACGACAGTGATAGGGGCGGCCCGCACCAGGTGCGGCACCAGCGGAAGCGCCGTCGTGGAATCGTCGATGAACACCGTCTGGCCGGGGCTCAGCAACGACGCCGCGTCGGCGCAGATGGCGTGCTTCTCACGGTACGAGGCGCGGCTCCGCTCAGTCACCCCGGACTCGACGAGCGCGGAGGGGTTCGCGGTAGCACCACCACGGATCTTGCTCAGCCACCCCGCGGCGGCAAGCGCGTCAAGATCGCGGTGGACCGTCATCACGCTGACGCCCAGGTGCTCAGCCAGGTCGTCGATGCGCGCGGAGCCGTCACGAAGCACCAGGGTCCGGATCGCCTCCCGACGACGACCCTGCCCCGACTCGTCCGTCGGCAGGGCCATGACCTCGCGCACGCTCCGACGGTAGTACCTGGGCGCCCGCGAGCGGGCCATCACCCAGCTCAGCACCCACTCGCCACACCGCAATGTTAGATCTACCATCATGGTGATCGAAGTCACTCACTCCGGCGGAGGTTGCGATGAGGTTGTTGCCAGGCACGACGTCGGTGGTGGAGCGGCGATGAGCGAGCGGGACGAGGCCGTGGGCACGACGAGCGGAGCCACAGCGAGCGGAGCCACGACACACGGCGGCCACGACAGGGGCCGGTTCCTGGACCGGATCGGGATCCCCCACGTGCTCCGGTGGGGCTTCCTCGGGGTGCTGGTCTTCATGACCGGCAACGGGGTGGAGTCCAACATCCTCGAGCCGCACATCACCGCGGCGATCCCCGGTGACCGGGTCTCCCTCGCGGCGACCATCATCACCGTGTACGGGGTCTCCGTACTCGTGGGGTCCTACCTCTCGGGCGCGCTGTCCGACCTGTTCGGGCCCCGCCGGATCATGCTGCTCGGGTTCGTGGTGTGGGTCGTCTTCGAGATCTTGTTCCTGCTGAGCCTGAGCATCGAGTCCATCCCGCTGATCTTCCTGACCTACTTCCTCCGCGGGTTCGGCTACCCGCTGTTCGCGTTTTCCTTCCTGGTGTGGATTAACCACGTCGCTCCCTACGAGCGCAACGGAACCGCGGTCGGGTGGTTCTACGTCATGTTCACCGGTGGCCTGCCCACCCTCGGGTCGCTGTTCGCCGTGTTCGCGATCCCAGCGTTCGGCGGGGGCTTCGGCGGCGAGACCGCCACGATGGCGGCCTCCACGGCCATCGTCGCGGCCGGCTTCGCCATCGCCTGGTTCGGCGTGCGCGAGGGCCACGGCAGCCGACGGCTGGCCCCCGAGGGGGAGCCCGCCTCGACGGTGATGCTCTCCGGGCTGACCCTGGCCGTCCACAACACGAAGATCCTGCAGGGGTTCCTCGTCAGGCTGATCAACACCGCGCCCCAGTTCGGCATGTTCATCGTGCTGCCGGTCGTCATCGCCGACGACCGCGGGTGGGGACAGAGCCGGTGGCTGGCGATGACAGTCGTGGTCTACGCGTCGAACATCCTGGTCAACGCCGTGTTCGGGGCCATCGGGGACAAAGTCGGATGGATCCGGACGGTGCGGTGGTTCGGCATCCTCGGCTCCGCACTCGGGCTGCTGGCGTGGTGGTACGTGCCGCAGCTGGTGCCCGCCGGCTCCACCTGGGGCTACTACGCGTCGCTGGCCGCCGGAGTCAGCTTCGGCGTGCTCCTCGCGGGTTTCGTCCCGATGGGCGCGATCATGCCGGCGCTCGCCCCCCACCACAAAGGTGCGGCCATGGCGATGTACACCACCGCCGCCGGTGGCGCCGCGTTCCTCGGATCCGCCGTGGTCGCGGTCGTGCGGCCGTGGGCTGGCAACGTGGGCACGGTATGGGCGTTCGTCGTGCTCTACGCGGCCGCCTTCGTGATGATCGGTCGACTATCGGTACCCGACCTGGACCCCGCGCCCGAGTCCATCGAGGCACCCGCTCGCTGATCACCACCGGACAGGCCCCGCGCCGACCGCGGCAACAGTCCAGATCGCGCGTGCCCAGCACCGCGGGCCAAACGGCCCGGGGCGTCAGCTCGCGGGGGCGCAGGCGGCGCGGACGGTGTCGAGCCGGTTGACGAACGTCGCGGCAGATGCCGCGTGCCACAACCACGCACCTCACTGACACAGACCTAGCAGTGTGTCAATAACCATCGTTTCTGACCGACCACACGAGCTCTTAGGCTTGATCGGGTCGTTGCTGGTTGACGTCGTTGGCAGGTCGGTCACAACTTACGGTCACTAGCTATCGGTCACGAAGTGCCTTGTGGGTGGGTTGTGACAGGGTGCCGGTTCATGGGCGAGTTGTTGGGGTACGCGAGGGTGTCGACGACCGTGCAGGACGCTGCCTTGCAGCACGACGCTCTCAGCGCGGCGGGGTGCTGGCGGACGTGGACCGACACTGCATCGGGCGCTAAGGCCGACCGGCCGCAGCTGGTCGAGGCGATGGCCTCGTTGCGGCCGGGGGACACCTTGGTGGTGTGGCGGCTCGACCGGCTCGGCCGGTCGCTGCCGCACCTTGTCGAGACCGTGCGCCAGCTCGAGGAGCGCGGCGTCGGGTTCCGATCCCTGCGGGAGGCCATAGACACCACGACCCCCGGGGGACGGTTGGTGTTCCACATTTTCGCCTCGCTGGCTGAGTTCGAGCGCGACCTTATCCGGGAACGGACCCGGGCCGGGCTCGATGCCGCCCGTCGGCGTGGCCGGGTCGGTGGGCGGCGCACGGTGCTCACGCCGGCGAAGGAGCGACAGGCCCGAAGGATGCTCACCGAGGGTGCAACGAAGGACGAAGTTGCGGGTGTTGTTGGGGTCAGCGTGTCCACGCTGTACCGGCGGCTGCAACCGGGGCGGCCCTCACCCGAGTAGCTGGGGTTACGCCTTGACGGTTGTGTCCGGGCCCCTATCTACGGTCGCTTCGTCGCACCATCGAGCCAGGACGCTCAGCATCGCGAGCAGCTCGAGCGCCTGCTGGCGGTTGAGATGGTCGCGATGTAGGTGCGCCCCGGGGTTGCGGATCGCCTTGATGCATGCTTGGCCGAGGTACTGCGCCCCCAGCTGGCGGTTCTCGGCGTTCTTCGCGTGAGCGCCACCCAGTACCCGGAGACGAGGAGCGGCCGGACGAGCGGGCTCCTTGGGGGCGAAGACCTTCGTGAAGAGGCCTTCCCCGGAGTCCTCGTAGCCAGTCTTGACCTGGATCTCGCGAAGCACCTCGTCGAGTGCATGGTGCACGGCGGTGTCGTAGTCTCCGTGGCCCCACTGCCGGCGAGCGCCTTCCCACACCCATTCATGAAGGCCGGTTGCTTCAACCGTGGGTGGGGCCGGCGGGGCCGCGTGCAGCGCGAGCTCGTCTGCCTGCTCGGCCATGACGATTGCCCGCTCCGCCAGTTTCTGGGTCTCGGCCAGCTCGTCCTTCATCAATCCCGTCGGGCGTAGCGCGCGCCAGTCCGCGATGAGCTGGTCAAGAGCAACCTCTGCCAGGACCTGCTTGCTGTTCGCGACCCGTTTTAGGTCGTTCATCGTCGCGATGTGTGCGGCGTCGAGCTTTTTGCCCTCGCTGAACAGCGACGTGGTGTGCGTCTCGACGGCCCCGGCGGCCTCCGTGAACTCGCGAAGAACCCGGAGCTGCCACTCTCGATCAACCACGATCTTGTCCAATCTGTCAGCGAGTCGTGCGCAGCTCCACCTCGGTGTGGGGTCAGGCTGCGACGAGGGCGGCGAGATCGGCTGCGAGGTTGTCGCCGGCCATGATGGCGCGGGCGCGGACGAGGTGGTCGGCGGCAGCGATGATGCGGTCGTGCTCGGTGTTGAGAAGCTCGCGGTCGGTGTCGGCGCTCGGGTAATGGCGGGCGAACCAGGGGCCGACCTGGGCCCAACTGTAGAGGGACCAGCCTTCGGACTGCAGGGGTGCGGGGAACCCGCCGGGGCCGCGGGTGCCAGCGGCGAGGGTGCGGACGCTCTCGTAGCTGCGGCCGGTGCGAGCGGCGATCTGGCGGGGGGTGACGAGGTCGTCGGAGCGCACGGCGGAAGCCCGGAGGCCGGCGGCCTCGAGGGTGTGCAGGGCGGAGACGATAGCGGTGGCAAGGGTGGCGGCCTCGCGATCGAACTGGATGAGGGTGCGGCCACTCTCCCGAATGGGGGTCGCGTCGTCGGCGTGGTCGAAGAATGCGTCGATCTCGTCGTCGGTGAGGCGGTGGTCGACGACGAACGTGACCTCGTGAGTACTGGTGTCGGGGCTGTTGGTCATAGTGTTGGGTCCTCAGTCGTGGTGTGTCGGTGCTGCGGGTCGAATCTCCGGATCCGGTCCGCGGTGTGCTCGGGGACCCTGGGGGTGAGTGGATGGCCAGGTCCGCCCGCGCACGGTTGCAGACCAGGGCTCCCTGCCGGTGGCCGCGGTGGATCTCGACCCATGTCGAGGCTGTCGCGTCGCGTGCGACTGCCTTGAGCGCCTGGGCGATGGAGTTTTTGGGTGTCGCCCCATCCGCCAGCATGTTGTGAGTGTACGACACATGTTGGGAGTGTACAACAGTCTCGTCCGATAGCTGACCGGTCGGATTGCATTGAAACGGCACTTGCCAAATATGTGCAATGTGGGCATTCGATGCAATAATAGTGCCATGGCGGTAGGTAGGGGAAGGTCGAGTGGGGATGCTGGTGTGCTGCATGACGCTCTCAATGTTTTCCGGACTCTGCTTCCGCCGGAGTGGGTGATCGACCGGATCGATAAGGAGCTTGACGCCGGAACCGGTGGCCGAGTTGATGCGGTGGTGTGGGTTCGGGAGCCGGGCGGCGTGGCCGCGGCGGTCTTGGTGGAGGCCGCGCGGGCGTTTGCGCCCCGGGATGTTGAAGTCTTGGTAGCCCGGGGGCACCGGCTGCTGCGTCAGCTCGATCCGGATGCGGTGTTATTGATGGTCGCCCAGTGGCTGAGTCCCCGTACCCGGATTTTGCTAGAAGAGGCGGGTGTCGGCTACCTCGACCTTTCTGGCAACGCGCTGTTACGCCTGGATCGTCCCGCTCTGTTCGTGCGCCTGATGGGGGCAGATCAGGACCCGCAGCCGCCCCGGCGTGGTGCAGTGTCGCTGCGGGGTGCGGCCGCGGGGCGCGTAGTGCGGTTGCTCGTCGACGTCGTCCCGCCCTTCACCGCGACTGCGGTGGCCGAGAAGAGCGGAGTCAGCCTGCCGTACGTGTCCCGGTTGCTGACGATGTTGGACCGCGAGGCGCTGATCAACCGTGGGCGGCAGGGGCTGGTGGTCGGCGTCGACTGGGCGGAGTTGTTGCGTCGTCGTGCTGAGACCTACCAAGTGTTCGGCACCAACACCGCCCACGGGTTCGTCTCCTCGCAGGGTGCGCGAGAGGCGCTGCGACGGATGGTTGTCAGCACGGAGCCGATCTACCGCGCGGTTACCGGGTCGTTCGCCATCGGTCCACTCCTGGAACCGGTCGCGGCCCCGAGCCAGCTGATCGTCTACGTCGAGAACGTCGCAGCCACCGCGCAGGCAATGGGCTTGCTGCCGACTGACGAGGGCGCCGACGTGGTCCTGTTGACCGACTTCGACTACGTCGTTGTAGACCGTCCTGAGTACCGCTACGGGTATACCGTCGTCCGCACCAGCCAGCTCGCGTTGGACTGCCTTACCGGCAACGGTCGCCTGCCCGCCGAAGGTGAAGCGCTTCTCGCGTGGATGGGGCGGAACGAGTGGCGGTATCCCAGCATCGACATGGTTGAACAGCGAGCGGAGATCTACCCGTGAGCGAGCTCGTCAGTGATCCGGTCTACGTCGCGGCCCGCGCGGTCCTCCTCGACGCGCTGCAGGCCCTGGGGGAACACCGATCGGCGGCGGTCGTCGTGGGCGCGCAAGCGGTGTATCTGCAAACCGGTGACGCCGGCCTTTCGGTCGCGCCGTTTACCAGCGACGGGGACCTGGCCCTCGACCCGGCAGCAGTGCTGCTCGTCGAGGACCCATTGCTTGGTGAAGCTATGGAAGCGGCGGGTTTTGAGCTGCGTATCAATGCCCGCGGGGGGTTGGATCCGGGAACGTGGCTTAAGTACACCGTGGTCGAGGGCCATGCCTTCCGGGTGCCCGTCGATCTGATCATCCCGCGGGGAACGCTGCTCGCCGCGGGAAACACCCGAGGTGCTCGCCTCGGGGTACATGGCAAGACGGCGGCCATGCAGACTCGCGGCTTGGAGGCAGTGCTGGTCGATCAACAGGTCATGACGGTGACGGATCTGGGTCCCGGGGACTGCCGCCATGTGTCGGTCGCGGTGGCAGGGGTAGGCGCACTGCTGGTCGCCAAGGTGATCAAGCTGCGGGAGCGTGTCAACGGCCGGCCAGGACGGCTGAAGGACAAGGACGCCGGCGACATCTACCGGTTGATCCGTGCGACACCGGTCGACGTCATGGCCGCACGCCTGGACCAGTTACGGCGCGACAACTTGGCCGGGAGTATCACCGCCGAGGCAGTCGACGGACTCGAGCCACTGTTTCGGGCCCAGAGCTCGCCCGGGGTGACGATGGCGGTGCGGGCGGTCGAACAGGACGTGCCAGCCGCACGCGTGATCGCCCAGATGACGACCTATGTGATGCAACTGCGCCATCAACTAACCAAGTTGTCGGGTGTTGACACCGCGGCCGACCGGTGACGGCCCCAAAGCGCGTAGCTCTCACTGGCTAATGGGTTGGGCTAGTGCTGCTCCCGGTTGCTACTGCACCCGTTCGATGCCGGAACCGTCTGCCGTTGGTGCCCAGCGGCGGTCGTCGGGGCCGTTGAGGAACATGGGCGGCACGCGTGGTGTGTCCGTTACCGTGTCGATGAGGTCGACCGCTACCGTTGTCCCGCCGGTGAGTAGCCCGAGTCGGCGTGCCTCGGCGATCATCTTCTTGGTCGAGGAGAAGTCGTGGCGGTTCTTGGCGTACCACGTCTCGATGTCCGCCGCGGCGTTCGACTTCTCCCGTATCAGAGCGACGGCGCTGATGTAGGGATGGTCGTTCGTGAGCTTGCCGTTGCGGTCGAGCAGCATCCGATCGGTGCTCCCGGTGCTCCCGGTGCTCCCGGTGCCCCCGGTGCTGGCGAACTGGTAGGCCGGGTCGCCGTACATTGCGCTGATGAGCAGCTCCGCACTGAACGGCACCGGCCGGTTATGCGGGTTCGCGAGCAAGATTACGAGCGAGATGCCGCTGCTGGCGAGCGGCTTGAGTTGTCGTGCCGCCGCGTGAATCTTCTCCCGCAGCGGCTTGAGCGCCTTGTCCATCGGACGGAATCCGTGGTCTCCGACGCGGACGTTCGTAAACAGGCCCTGCCCTTCTATGGTCTTGACCTCGATCGCGACGATGTTGCTGCCATGGCGCACTCGGAAGTCCGGGCATGTTGGAACGCCCCAGTCCGGTTCGAACTCGAACGGGTACCCGCGCTCGTTTAGCCAGCGAGCCATGAGTCCTTCGCCCGCGTCAAGCTCACCCGTCACCGGCTTACGGTATGTCGAGGACGGCCGCACGCACACTTGCTGGCCGCTCCGTCACGGTCGGGAGGACATGAACTGTCATCTCCTCTGGCCTAGGGCTCCGGCTGCTAACTCTCGGGACACACATCCAGCTCCGGTTCCGTCTGGGCATGCCTGCCATCACCATCGAGCCCACAACCGCGCGGCTAGAGCTGGTGCGGCTTTCGGGTCTGCGTGGCACCGAGCACGGGCGCTGGGGCGCCCGCTACGACCCTGCGGGTCGCTGTGGCAGGGGTGTGGGTGCGTCGCCGGCTGGTTGCCCGTCGGTGCTGGCGCACCTTGGTCAACGGCGCCGAGCTTGCACCCGCACCCCTGCCACCTGGTGTCGTCGTGCGTGCGTGGTGGTGTCCTCTTCCGCCGCTCGTTCCTCGCGGCTACGCTGGTGCCACACCCGCCCGTCGAAACCAGTGCGAGGTATGGTTAGCGTAACGCTAGCGCGTTACGGCTTCCCGGCCTCGACGCTGTCCTCGCTGCGCTGCGGGAGCGGACAGACAGGTCGGGCTCGCGGGGCTCGCCGACCGAAGGAAGGGGTGGTGTGTCGTGGACGACCCCAACCCCCGCTCGGCGCCGGGCGCCGGCGACGCGGTCGAGCCGCCCGCCGCCCACGGCGGCGCCGACGACTCGGACGCCGCTACGGCCACCGATACTGACTCGCCCAACTCCCCCAACTCCCTCACCGATGCCAGCGACGCTCGGCTGTCTCGCCGCCTGCGTTCGGGTCGGGATCCGCTGGAGGCGGCGGTGGACGCGGAGCTGGCCAAGCGGCGTCGGGTGGTGGCGGTGCGGTTGTCCGAAGTCGAGCACCTCGCGTGGCGGCGAGAAGCAGCCGCGGACAAACGGGGTCAGCTGGGGGCGTGGACCCGGTCGGTGGTGGGTGCGGAGATCGCGCGGCGCCATTCGGCGGATGTTCCCGACACCGCCACGGAGAACACCACCGTTGCTGCGGTGGTGGTGTTGAACGAGTCGGTGGTCCGTGAGCTGAGCCAGCAGTTGGTGCGGGTGGGCAACCTGCTGAACCAGGTGACCCGACTCGCGCACACCGAGGCCCGCACGGGTGGGGTGGACGCGTCGACGATGGCCCAGGTGGTGTCGGGGATCGACCAGACGAGGGCGACGATCGCCGCCCTGGACGGGCGCCTGGAAGATATGAGCCGGCGATGACCGGAACGGTGGGTGGCCGGTGATTGCCTCGATCACCCGCGGCAAAGATGCCGGGGCGTTGGGGGTGTATCTGCACGGGCCGGGGCGACACAACGAGCACGCCTACAACAACCGGGTGCATGGGATGGTGATCGCCGGCTCCGTCGCGGTCACCGACCCGACCAGGCCGGGGCAGTGGGTGGCGAACATGCGCCGCGCCTACAAAGGCCGCGATGATGTGTCCCGTCCGGTGTGGCAGTGCTCGCTGCGCACCGCCCCCGAGGACCGCAGGCTCTCCGACGCCGAGTGGGCTGATGCCGCCCACACCTTCGCCGAACGGTTGGGGTTTGAGCAGCATCCGTGGGTGGCGGTGCGCCACGCCGACGACCACATCCACCTCGCCGTATCGAGGGTCGCTCACGATGGGCGGGTGTGGCAGGGCCAGCACGACTACCGCCACGCCCAAGCGGCGCGCCGCGAGCTCGAGGTGACTTACGGGTTGGAACAGACCGCCACCCGCCGCACCATGCGCTCCGAGCGAACCTCGATTACTCAAGTCAAGCCGGGTGAGTACCGGATGTACGCCGAAGCCGGGCACCACGCCCCCCGGGTAGCCCTCGCGGAGTCGGTGCTGGCGGCGGCGAACACCACCGCCGGCCAAGGCCGGGCCGCGTTCGAAGCCGAACTCACCGACCGCGGCATCCAATTCATGGTGAACCAGGCCGCGACGGGGATGGTGTCCGGGTACCGGTTCGCCGCGCACACCGACGATGCCGGTGAGCCGGTGTGGTTCAAAGCGTCGCAGTTGGACAAGAAACTGGCCTGGCGCCAACTGTCCCGGGTGTTGGAACCGTTACCGCAGGTGCGGGGTGAGCGGGAGTTCACCACCGAGTACGACACCGCCCTGGACCGGGCAGCGCACGAGGCGCGGGCGGGACGGGTTGCTGCGGCCTGGGTGGAGACCGGGCACCCGCCGGTGGCCGAGGTGAGCGCCACCCTCACCGAGGCCCGCACCCATTTGCACACCCTGGACACTGAACTGGCCGCCGCCCGGGCCACGGTGGAGCAGCAAGTGGGTGCCGTTGCCTCGCAGCTGCACACCGCCCAACAAGCGACCAGCAGTGCCGGTCGGTTAGGCAGGGGCCGCGCCCAGCACCGCTTCGACCGCCTCGCCGCCACCCACAGCGAACAGCTGGGGGTACCGGTCACCGGGGCTAATGGGCGCCAACGCAGCTACGCCGCAATCCGCGACGACGTCCTGCACGCTCGGCACGGGGACCAACTCCGGGAGCGAGACCGCTGGGCGCAGACCGCTGCCACCGCCACCGCCCAGCTGGGAGTGTGGGAGAAGATCCAGGCCGACAACCCCGACTACGGGGCCCACGGCTCCCCCGTCGCCCGTTTGGTGGCGCAAAGCTTCCCCCACCGCAACACCCCAGCCCGGGCCGCCTACCGCGACTACCTCACCGCACTACCCGCACCCGCGGTGTACCCCGAACGCGAACCCAACCCCGCCGGGGCGGGCGTTCTCACCGACCTCGCCCACCCCCAGCTGCGGCAACAACGCCAGCAACGCCTGCAGGACAACCTCAACACCCTCCGCGCCTACCAACACCAATGCACCCCACCACCCCTACGGACCACACCCCGCACCACCAGCAGCACGACACCCACCCGGACCACTCCCCCACCCACCATCAACCGCAACCAAGACCGAGGTCACGGAATGGGGCGCTGAGCGAAAACCGTGCTGCCGCGTCCCCGCTCCGCGCGGACTTGCCACCGCATGATCCGGGGCACCTTTGTAAGGCGGGGACATCGGGTCGGGCGCGCACCGGTCGAAGAGATGCCTCGCCAGATATTTCACCAACAGAGCGACACGCCGCGTAAATGCGGGGAGGGGAACCACTCGTAGACGAGGCTGGCTCTCATGCCTACAGGTGGAGCCGGACGAACCCGAAGACCGGCAACAACTCCGCTCGTCGGGATGAAGAGCCGTGTACCGGAACGAACACGTCTACGTGCAAATGCGGCTGCGGACGCGCTGGGGATAACTCTCGGCCAGTACGTCGAGCTGTTAGTGGAACGTGACGAGTTTGATGCGGTTGGCCGCCCTGTGTGGGCTGGCGAGGTGTTCCCCCCACGACATGACCCGATTCCGGGTCTGGAACGGACGGATGCCGCCTAGGACTGCACGACCGGGCCAGCCAACCGGCTGACCCCGGACAGCACGAAACCCCGCACCCTAAGTCAGTTTGGCCGCCGATCAGGGGTACGAGGTTTCGTAGAGGAACTCTGGAGGAGATATTACACCCCCCCATCGGGGCGGGGCCTCTCGACGTGCCGTGTCTTCGGCATGCCCTGGTGACCCCACCCACCGTTCTGCGCATGGCCGGCGCCGCCTGAGGCGGTGACCGATCCGGCGATCAACCCTGATCGCCTCTCGCCCAACACCACCTGCGACGCTGCAGGCACCCATGCACCCGCACAGCCACGGTCTCGCCGCGGCAAACCCGCCACAACGCGACCGCAAACCCGCCACGACGCCACCGGTCCCCTCCCCCAGCGGCCGCCGCTGCGCCGCCCCGTTCCCACCGGTTCCTACGCCACAGTGCCCTGCTGGTGGTCAGCACAACGCTGGCTCGCCCACGTCGAACGCGTCTACCGCCGCCACTACCTGCTGCTCCGCCCCCAACTCCTCACCACCACCGGAGGCGGCATCTCCCTGAACGCCGTGCTCACCGTCGCCGCCGCACACGCCGCCGCCGCGGACTTCCACACCGGACGCTCCAGCCGACCCCTCCTCGGCGTCACCGGAGGCCCCACCGGGCTCACCAGCACCACCAAACTCGGAGCCCGCACCATCACCCGCGCCCGTACCTTCCTCCGCTACGCCGGACTCGCCACCGAAATCCAACCCGGACGCCACCGCACCCTTCCTGAACGCCTCCAATCCTGGGAACGCGGCGACACCGCCCGCGGCTGGACCGCCGAATACGCCCTGCACCACACCACCACCCACCCTGTGGACAACATCGCTGACATTCGTCCCGGTCAACCACCAGATGGCACCCCACCACCAGGTGGTTCTGTTCTTGTTCCCCCTCTCGTTGAAAAAAGGGTTACTACCCGACACCGACCCCGCTCCGCGGGCAACGAGGACGACGCTCCGCGCCGAGCAACCGATAAGAGGGGGCCGAAACCAGGCCGGACTGTTCCCGACCGGGCCGGGCTGGCCCTGGCCAAGCGGTGGCGGGCCCAACCCGCCTGCCCACCCTGGGTACGCCGGTACACCGCGGAAACCTGGGCCCGTCCCCTCGCCGCCCACGCCGCGCACGGCTGGACCGAACGCGACCTCACCCAAGCACTCCACGACGTGGCAGCCACCGGCATCCGGATCTATGACAACCCCCGCCGACCCATCTCCTACCTGCTGACCCTGCTGTACCGCAGCGACATCAACGAACCCCCCACCATCACCCGCGACGCCCACGCAGCCCACGAACTCGCCGCTGCCCGCCAACGGACAGCTGAAGCACCCCAACGCCGCACCCAGCACCACCAAGCCCGGCAAGTAGCCATCGCCGCCCTCAACGGACCCGCACGCGCCCAAGCACACGCCATCG
>JAABVA010001648.1_pt1 | contig 23529 bp, 22 predicted proteins | sample 5560331 | NCBI WGS metagenome assembly JAABVA01 (sample SAMN12812661, study PRJNA571458) | rock metagenome | isolation source: Antarctica rocks | place: Antarctica: Victoria Land, Mt New Zealand sud | collected 2016-01-07
AGGCACAGGCCGAGCACCGTGCGGGTGTCCCGGGGGTCGATCACCCCGTCGTCGTAGAGCCGGCCGGACAGGAACGGGGCCAGCGACTCTTTCTCGATCTGAGCCTGCACCATGGCTTTCAGCCCGGCGTTGGCCTCCTCGTCGAAGGCCACTCCCTTGGCGGCCGAGGCTTGGCGCGCCACGATCTCTAGCACCCCGGCCAGCTGCGCCGGACCCATGACGGCGGATTTCGCCGCGGGCCAGGTGAACAGGAATCGCGGCTCATAGGCGCGGCCGCACATGCCGTAGTTGCCAGCGCCGAAGGACGCGCCCATGGTGACGGTGAGGTGCGGCACCTTCGAGTTGGCGACGGCGTTGACCATCATCGCCCCGTGCTTGATGATGCCGCGCTGCTCGTATTCCGCACCCACCATGTAGCCGGTGGTGTTCTGCAGAAAGATCAACGGGGTATTCGCGGAGTTGGCCAGCTGGATGAACTGCGCGGCCTTCTGCGCCTCCTCGCTGAATAGCACGCCGCGCGCATTCGCCAGGATGCCCACCGGGTAGCCGTGTAGGCGCGCCCAGCCGGTGACCAGCGAGGAGCCGTAGCGCGGCTTGAACTCGTCGAACTCGCTGCCGTCGACGATGCGGCCGATTACCTGGCGGGGGTCGAAGGGCACCCGCAGATCGGTCGGGATGAGGCCGAGCAGCTCCTCCTCGTCGAGCACCGGTGGTACCACCGGCTGCGGCTCCGGTCCCAGCTTGTGCCAGTTCAGCCGGGCCACCGTGCGGCGGACCAGGCGCAACGCGTCGTACTCGTCCACGGCGACGTGGTCGGCAAGCCCGCTCTGGGCACCGTGCATCGCGGCCCCGCCGAGGGACTCGTCGTCGGACTCCTCCCCGGTGGCCATCTTCACCAGCGGCGGCCCAGCGAGGAACACCTTGGACTGCCCGTCCACCATGATCACGTAGTCGGACATGCCGGGGACGTAGGCGCCGCCGGCGGTGGCGTTGCCGAACACCGCCGTGATGGTCGGGATGCCGGCTGCGGACAGCCGCGTGAGGTCGCGGAACATGCCGCCGCCGGGAATGAAGATCTCGGCCTGGGTGGGCAGGTCGGCGCCGCCGGACTCGATGAGGCTGATCACCGGCAGCCGGTTGGTGCGCGCGATCTCGTTGGCGCGGAGGATCTTCCGCAGGGTCCAGGGATTGCTGGCCCCGCCGCGCACCGTCGGGTCCGAGGCGGTGATGAGGCACTCGACGCCTTCCACGACGCCGATTCCGGTGACGATCGATGCCCCGACCGTGAAGTCGCTGCCCCAGGCGGCCAGCGCGGACAGCTCCAGGAAGGGCGCCCCAGGGTCGAGGATCAGTTCGATGCGCTCGCGGGCGAGCAGCTTGCCGCGCTGGTGATGGCGCTGCACATAGCGCTCGCCTCCGCCGGCGAGTGCCTTGCCGTGCTCGGCGTCCAACGATTCCAGCGCGGCCAATGAGGCGTCCCGGTTGGCGGCGTAGTCCTTGGTGCGCGGGTCCACTGTGGAGGCGACGACAGGCATCACTGCCACCCCCAGCGCTTCGCGGCCAGATCGACCATGATCTCGCGGGCTCCGCCGCCGATGGACAGGATGCGGGCGTCGCGGTAGTGCCGTTCCACCTCGGCCTCGCGCATGTACCCCAGGCCACCGTGCAGCTGCACCGCCTCGTTGACCACGAAGTCACAGGCGTCGCAGGCGGTGTTCTTGGCGATACACACCGAGCCGATGTCGGTCTCCCCCGCGGCGACCCGCACGGCGAGGTCGCGGGTGTAGGCGCGGGCCAGCTCGGTGCGCTGGCGCATCTCCACCAACTTGTGCCGCACCACCTGGCGGGTGATCAGCGGTCGGCCGAAGGTCTCCCGGTCCCGCGTCCACTGCAGCGTGAGGTCCAGGCAGCGCTGCGCGGTGGCGTAGGCCTGTACGGCCAGAGAGATCCGCTCGTGCTGGAACTGCTGCGCGATCTGGATGAACCCGGAGTTCTCCGCGCCAACTAGGTTGCCCACCGGGACACGGACGTCCACATAGGACAGCTCGCCGGTGTCCGAGCAGTGCCAGCCCATCTTTTCCAGGCGCCGGCTCACGGTGAAGCCGGGCGTGTCGGTGGGCACCACGAGCAGGCTGACGCCGCCGTAGCCAGGGTCGCCGGTGCGCACGGCGGTGGTGTTGAAGTCCGCCCGGGTGCCGGAGGTGATGTAGGTCTTGGCGCCGTTGACGATGAAGTGGTCGCCGTCGCGCTTGGCGGTGGTGCGCAGCCCGGCCACATCCGAGCCACCGTCGGGTTCGGTGATCCCGAGTGAGCCGATCAGCTCGCCGGCCAGGGTGGGGCGCACGAAGGTTTCGATCAGCGCCGGATCGCCCGCCGCGACGATGTGCGGCAAGGCGATGCCGTGGGTGAACAGCCCGGCACCCAGCCCCGAGCTACCGCCGGCCTGGATGAGCTCCTCGTTGAGGACGACGGCGTCGATGAGGTCTCCGCCGGAACCACCCACCGCCTCGTCGAACCCGATGCCCAGCAGGCCGAGCTCAGCGGCGCGGCGGTGCAGGCTGCGCGGCAGCTCACCGGCCCGTTCCCAGTCCGCCAGGTGTGGAACGACCTCACGCTGGACGAACCGGCGGACCGTGGCCCGCAGCTCTTGGCGCTCGGGGGTGTTGAACGCATCATCAATGCTCACGCGAGCAGCTCCTCGGGTAGGTCGACGTACCGGCTGCGCAGCCACTCGCCGACGGCCTTGCCTTGCGGGTCGAAGCGATACGCACTTGACACGCCCTCGCCGAGGAGCCCGACCAGCACCAGGTTGACTGCCCGCAGGTTCGGCAGCAGGGTGCGACGGATCTCCAGGTCCGCGGCTTCCGGCAGCAGCTCGCGGACCAGTGCGGGCGTGAGGTGCTGCGCCAACCAGCGATAGCCTGCGTCGTCGGCTGCCCAGACCCCGACGTTGCAGTCCCCGCCCTTGTCTCCGGAACGCGCACCGAAGGCGAAGCCCAGCGGTACCCGCCGGGTGCTGCCGTTGAGCGGGACGGGCAGCTCCGGCTCAGGAACGTCGGTCAGCTCCTGGGTCGCCGGCACGGCGGGGATGGTGTGGCGCTCGCCGTCGGGCAGCACGGCCACCTGCTGAATCTCGGCGTTGTCCACGTAGAACGGCGAGTACTTGGCCACCGGCTGGGCATCCCCGGGCGGTGCGAGCACATGGAAGCCCGCAATGCTGGCCAGCGCCAGCTCGATCACCGCGCCACTGAACGCTCGGCCCACCACCTTCGGATCCGGGTCGGTGACCGCGCAGCGCAGCAGGGCGGTGGCCTGGATCTGGGTCGGCGCATCCGGCATGTCGAGGCGACTCAGGGTCCACCGCAGCGACGCGGGCTTCGCCGGCAGCGCCGCTTCCAGCTGGCTGCGAATCAGGGCATCCTTGGCCTCGATGTCCAGGCCGGTGAGCGCAAAGGTCATCTCGTTGCGGAAGCCGGCCAGGGTGTTGACGCAGACCTTGGTGGTCGGTGGGGGCGCTTCACCGGCCACCCCAGAGATCCGCACCCGGTCGGGGCCGTCCTGGTTCAGCGCGATGGTGTCGAAGCGGGTGGTGACGTCCGGGCCGCCGTACCGGGCGCCGCCGATCTCGTACAGCAGCTGCGCGGTCACCATGTCCACGGTGACGAGGCCGTCGGTGCCGGGGTGCTTGGTGATGACGCTGGAGCCGTCCGCGTGCAGTTCGGCCAGCGGAAACCCGGCGTCCCCGAGCGCGAAGTCCGGTCTGACCCCTGCCGGTGGGGCGAAGTTGCCGCCGGTGGCCTGGGATCCGCACTCCAGGACGTGCCCGGCCACCACTGCGCCGGCCAGGGCGTCGAGATCGCCCGGCCCCCAGCCGAATCGGGCGACGGCCGGCCCGACGACGAGGGAGGCGTCGGTGACGCGCCCGGTGACCACGACGTCGGCTCCCGCGCGCAGACATTCCGCGATGCCGAAGGCCCCGAGGTAGGCGTTGGCGGTGAGGGCGCCGGGAAATCCGAGCTCATCGGCCCGGGGCAACAGGTCGTCGCCCTCGACGTGGGCGACGGCAACGGTCAGGCCGAGGCGTTGGGCCAGCTCGCGCAGCTGCTGCGCCAGGCCGGCCGGGTTGAGGCCACCGGCGTTCACCACGATGCGGACCTGACGCTGGACGGCCTCGCCGAGGCTGGTCTCCATCTGCCGCAGGAAGGTATTGGCGTACCCGCGGCTGGAGTCCTTCATGCGCTGGCGACCCAGGATGAGCATGGTGAGCTCGGCGAGGTAGTCGCCCGTGAGGACGTCCAGCTCGCCGCCGGTAAGCATCTCGTGCACGGCAGAGAAGCGGTCGCCAAGGAATCCGGAGGCGTTGCCGATCCGCAGGACGTCGGTCATGTGCTCGCCTGCCCGAGGGGTGCGCGTCCGCCGCCGGGGGGTCCGGCAAAGGCCTGCGCGATGGGCAGCCACGCCTGCGCCACCGCGCCCTGGGCGTGCAGGGCCAGGTCGTCGTGGTGGCGGCGCTGGGTGACGAGCAGGCAGAAGTCCAGTGCCGGCCCGCGGACCACATCGCCGTCGGACTCTCCCCAGGTCCACACCTGTCCGTCCGGGGCGGTGAGCTCCACCCGAACGTCGGTCTGGGGGGCCTCGCGGCCGTTGAGCTGGAACGCGAACGCTCGGGTGCGGACGCCGATGTGGCAGATGTGCCGGAGCCGGTTCGTCGGCTTCCGGTCCTGACCGAGGGCGTCGGCGACGTCCTGGCCATGGGCCCAGGTCTCCATCAGCCGGGCGGTGGCCATGGATGTCGGGCTCATCGGCGGCCCGAACCAGGGCAGCTTCTGCCCCGGCGGCACTGCCCCCAATGCCTCCAGCAGTTGGCCGCGGACGCTGCGCCACTGCCCCAGCAACTGGTCACCGGGCAGCGCTGCACCCTCTGCGGCCGCGGTGTCCACGAAACCGGCCGGGTCCGCCACGGCAGCCTCGAGCGCCCGACCGAACGCGGCCTCGTCAGTGGCCGCGAGCAGCGAAGCCTGGTCGGTCCAGGCCAAGTGCGCGATCTGGTGGGCGATGGTCCAGCCCTGCGCGGGAGTCGCCAGCGCCCATCCCGTTGCGTCGAGGTCGGCGACCCGGGCGTCGAGCTCGTCGTTCTCCGCGGCCAGATCGGCCAGCACCTCCGCGAGTGCGGTCATCGCTTTGCCCCCACGTCGCTCCGCTCGCTCAAAGCACTTTTCCCCACGTCGCTCCGCTCGCTCAAAGCACTTTTCCCCACGTCGCTCCGCTCGCTCAAAGCACTTTTCCCCACGTCGCTCCGCTCGCTCAAAGCACTTATCCCCACGTCGCTCCGCTTGCTCAAAGCACTTATCCCCACGTCGCTCCGCTCGCTCATGACCGTTCTCCCAACTGGTTGTCGAGCTGGCGGGCCCACTCCACGACGATCCGGCTGCGGCGCACGCTGTCGTCGATCAACTGGTCGGCCAGTGCCAGGCCGCGGGCGAGATCGAGGGTGGCTTGGATCGCCTCGCGAACGCCCGGCCGCTCCTCGTCCGCGCCGAGCAGCTCCACCGTCAGGCGGTGGCACTCGCGGCCGAGCCGTGCCTGCAGCGAAACCACCACGGTGCGCAACGCGGGATCGGTCCGGGCTGCCACCCAGAGCTCCAGGGCCGCGGCGAACAGTGGGCTGATGAAGAAGTCGACGATCAGCTGCACCACTGCTTCGGTGCGGACCGCCCGCTCACCTGCGGCGACCGTGGCCGCACGGGTCCGTAGCTCGCGGACACCCTCGGCGCCAACATGTTCCACGGCAGCCGCCACCAGATCCCCGCGGCTGGCGAAATGGTGCAGCTGCGCTCCCCGCGACACTCCGGCCCGTTGCGAGACAAGGGCGGTCGTCGTGCCGGACCAGCCAAACTCCACCAAGCACTCGACGACGGCGTTCATCAGCTTCCGCTGGGTCTCTCGACTGCGATTCTCCTGCGTCTGACGCGCCGGGGAGGCGGCAAGCCCGGACTGCGCAGTGGCTGGGGTCACGCCGACAGTCTGCAGTGGCGGCAACAAACAGTCAAGCTTGCTTGTTCGTTACAGCAGCGTGAGCTGGGTCGGGTGCTCTTGGTCAACGCCGTCGGGCGCCACCTCCTGCGGACGCCCGGCAGACTGCGTCGTGGGCGGCGGTCGACCGGATTGTGGTGCCAAACCATGCCGGCGCACCAGCGGCCCCCAGCGTTGGGCGAGGAGGCGGCGGTAACCGGCATCGACGTAGGCGCCCCCGGAGTACAGCTGCTCGTAGCGGCTCAGCAGGTCGGGACGGGCCTCGGCCAGCCAGCGCAGGAACCACTGCCGGGTACCTGGCCGCAGATGCAGCGGCACCATCGCGACACCGCTCGCACCGGCGGCGGCGACCTCGCCGAGCAGGGCGTCGAGCGCCGCGACGGAATCCGTGAGGTGCGGGAGGACCGGGGCCACGAACACGCTGCACGGCAAGCCCGCCTCTGCCAGCGCACGAATCAGTTCCAGCCGAGCGCGCGGGGCCGGCGTGCCCGGCTCGAGGCTCTGTTGCAGCTGCGCGTCGAGCAGCGCCAGGGACACTCCCACACCGACTTCCACGCGTTCGGCCGCCGAGGCCAGCAGCGGAAGGTCCCGGTGCAGCAGAGTGCCTTTGGTGAGCACCGAGAAGGGGGTTCTGGCCTGGACGAAGGCCGAGATGACGCCGGGCATGAGCCGATAGCGACCCTCGGCGCGCTGGTAGGGGTCGGTGTTGGTGCCCATGGCGACGGGCGAACGCTGCCACCTCGGGTGCTGCAGCTGTTGGGCCAGCACCTCGGCCACGTTGAGTTTCACGCCGACCTGGCGGTCGAAGTCATCGCCGGCGTCGAAGTCCAGGTAGGTGTGCGAGTTGCGCGCGAAGCAATATCGGCAGGCGTGGCTACAGCCACGGAAGGTGTTGACCGTGAACCGGAACGGAAGTGGCGAGCCGCCAAGGACCTCGTTGAGCACCGACTTGGCGAGCACCTCATGGAACACCATTCCGGCGAACTCGGGTGCGCGCACCGTTCGGACCAAGCCAGGCATGCCGGGCAGCGGCTGCGCCGCCGCCTCTGCCTCGCCCACGGCACGCTGGGATTCCCATCTCATGCCCTAGTCGAACATACGTTCGACGTGATGGCAAGGATGAGGCGCCGTCGAGCAGTTACTTCACCAGCCGCAGGGTCACCGGGTACTTGTACGCCTCGCCCTTATTCGCGGCGATCCCGGCCAGCACGCAGAACACGATGTTGGCGATGTAGAGCACGGGAAACAGCACGAATCCGATGAGCAGGAACATCAGAACGAAGGAGATCACGTAGCCGATGACCAGCGCGATCTGAAAGTTGAGCGCCTCGACCGCGTGGTACCTGGTGTAACGGGACTCGTTGCCCTTGGTGAGCATGACGATCAGGGGCGCGAGGAATCCGAGCACGATGCCGCCGAGGTGAGCGAGCATGCTCCAGGTCTTCTCATCCGCGGTCAGCTGCCTGCCAACGAGCTCCGAGTAGGGCTCAGCCCCTCCGACGACGCCCGGCGGCGGTCCCGCGTAGGCCGGCTGCTGATGCTCCATCGGAGCCCCGTAGTTGCCCTGCGGCTGCTGGTACTGCTGGGGCTCTGGTATTCCTGGGGCCGCTGGTATTGCTGCGGTTGCGGCGGTTCGTGACCCCCCGGCTGGTTACTGGATGACGGCGGTTCCTGAGGTTGCGCTGGCTCGGTCATGTCTGCACTCTAGAACCGTCGGTCCATTAGGGACAGTGCCCAGAGGGTAGGTAACTAGTCTCGCGAACGATACTCCGCACCGCCTCGGCAACCGCTGCCGTTTCCACCTCGCGCTGCTCTCCGGTCGTGAGGTCCTTCAGCCCTACCCGGCCCGATTCCAGGTCACGATCACCGAGCAGCAGAGCCACCCGCGCACCCGAGCGGTCGGCGGCCTTCATTGCACCCTTCATCCCCCGCCCGCCGTAGGCGAGATCGACCCGGATGCCCGCTGCCCGCAGCTGCGCGGCCACTACCACGAGCCGGTCCTTGGCGGCCGCACCCAGCGGCACGCAGAACACCTCGCAACGCGCGGGCTCACCCACGACTACGCCCTCGGCGCGCAGCGCCAGCAGTGTCCGGTCGATACCGAGCCCGAAACCGATGCCCGACAAGGCCTGTCCGCCCAGCTGCGCCATCAGACCGTCATAGCGCCCGCCGCCCCCGATGGCGGACTGCGCACCCAGCCCGTCGTGCACGAACTCGTACGTGGTCTTGGTGTAGTAGTCCAACCCGCGCACCATCCGTGGGTTGATCACATACTTGACACCCAAGGCGTCGAGGTGCCGACAGACACTGGCGAAGTGCGCTGCCGTGCTCTCCGACAGGTGGTCGAGCATCAACGGGGCTTTCGCAGTCATCTCGCGTACCTCGGGGCGCTTGTCGTCCAGCACCCGCAGCGGATTGACCTCGGCACGGGCGCGGGTGGCCTCGTCCAGGGGCAGACCGACGAGGAACTCCCGTAACAGCTCCCGGTACTGCGGCCGACAGGTGTCATCGCCGAGCGAGGTGAGTTCCAGGCGGAAACCAGTGAGTCCGAGGCTGCGAAACCCGGTGTCGGCGATGGCGATCACCTCGGCGTCGAGCGCGGGGTCGTCGACGCCGATGGCCTCCACGCCCACCTGCTGCAACTGGCGGTAGCGGCCGGCCTGCGGACGCTCATAGCGGAAGAACGGGCCCGAGTAGCTGAGCTTGACGGGCAGCTGCCCGCGGTCCAGTCCGTGTTCGATGACGGCCCGCATCACCCCGGCGGTGCCCTCCGGCCGCAAGGTGACCGAGCGTTCGCCGCGGTCGGCAAAGGTGTACATCTCCTTGCTGACCACATCGGTCGACTCGCCGACCCCCCTGGCGAACAATGCGGTGTCCTCGAAGACGGGCAGCTCGATGTGACTGTATCCCGCCAGTCGGGCCTGCCTGCTCAGCCCGTCGCGGACAGCGAGGAAGGCAGCCGAGTCCGGTGGGTAGTAGTCCGGGACGCCTTTGGGCGCAATGAAGGTGGCCATGCGTCACATGCCCTTGCGGGGCGGAACCAGGCCGGTGAGGAAGGGGTTGCTGGCGCGCTCGCGCCCGATGGTGGTGGTCGGCCCGTGTCCGGGTAGCACGACGGTCGAGTCCTCCAGGGGCAGCAGCTTGTCCCGCAGCGACGCCAGCATCGTCTCGTGGTCGCCGCCAGGCAGGTCGGTGCGACCGATGGACCCGGCGAACAGCGTGTCCCCGGCTAACAACACCTGGGTGGGACCCGCCTCGGTCTTTACCGTGGAGCGGAACACTACCGAGCCCTCGGTGTGCCCGGGGGTGTGGTCCACAGCCAGGCTGATGCCGCCGAGGTCCAAGGCCTCACCGTCGCCCATCGCGCGCACTTCTCTCGGCTCGCGGAACTGCATCCCGCCGAGCATGGCCTGGATCTGCGGCCCCATCCCCTTCGCCGGGTCGGACAGCATCTCCCGGTCCAGCGGATGGATGTAGGCGGGCAGGTCGTCGCCGTCGCAGACGGGATAGACCGACCAGGTGTGGTCGAGGTGGCCGTGGGTGAGCAATACGGCCACGGGGTCGAGGCGGTGTCGGCGCAGCAGCTCGTTCAGCGGTTCGACGGCGTCCTGTCCGGGGTCGACGACCACGCACTGCCCGCCTTCTTGCGGCGCGAGCACGTAGCAGTTGGTCTGAAACGATCCGGCGGGAAACCCGGCAACGAGCACGGTGGTTGCTCCTGAGACCTGACGACGATGGACCGCTCCAGCCTATCGGCGCCGCCCCTTACACTCCCGCCACCCATGGGGCTGGCACACTCGATACCTCAACCACCCACTTATGCGGGAAGTTTCACGACCTGGAGGATGACCCGGTGCCGACGAACGAGCAGCGACGCCAAGCAGCCAAGCGCAAGCTCGAACGCCAGCTGGAACGACGGGCGGCCCGGGCCAGGCGCCGGCGCCAACTCACCGTGGCGCTCAGCGCCGTCGGCGTGGTGCTCGCCGTGGGTGTGGTGGCCCTCGTCGTCGTCCTCACCCGCGGGAACTCCAGCGATGCCGCCGCCTCCAACGACTCCAGCACGCCACCGACCACCTCCGCGGCGCCGGCCAGCGGCGCGCCGCTGCCCACCGCGCGCAAGACCCCACTGCCCCCCACCGTGGACTGCACGTATCCGCCGGGACAGCCCGCCGCCAAGCCGAACAATGCTCCGCCGGCCGGCGGAATCTCCGCCGCCGGAAAGGTCGAGGCGACCATGGCGACTTCGGCGGGCGACATCGGGCTCACCCTCGACAAGGCCGAGTCGCCGTGCACTGTCAACAGCTTCGTCAGCCTGGCAAAGCAGAGCTACTTCGAAAACACCCCCTGCCACCGCCTGGTGACCGACGGGATCTACGTGCTGCAGTGCGGCGACCCGACCGGCAAGGGGACCGGCGGACCGGGTTACGGCTTTGCCAACGAGTTCCCCACCGACCAGTTCGGCCAGGGTGATCCCGCCGCCCAACAGCCCGCTGTCTACCCGCGGGGCACCATCGCGATGGCCAACAGCGGACAACCGGGCAGCAACGGCAGCCAGTTCTTCCTGTTGTACAAGGACTCGCCGCTGCCGCCGCAGTACACCGTGTTCGGCACCATCGACGCCCCCGGTCTCGCGGTGATCGAGAAGATCGCTGCGGGTGGCGACGACGGCTCGGTGAGCGCCGGCGGGGGCGCCCCCAAGACCCCGGTCACCATCACGTCGATCAAGGTGCGGACCTGAGCCGGATGCGCAGTTCCCGCGCCGCGGCCCTGGCACTGTTGGCCGGCGTGCTCGGTCTGAGTGCCTGCGGTGCTCCGGCGGAACAGCCGGCGCCGGCCCCGGCTCCCGTGTCGAGCAGCGACGTCAGCTCACCGTCCAACGCCAACCTGGGCGGCGCCTTCGCCAGGGCGACTCCCCTGCCGCCGACGGTGACCTGCCGGTACCCGGCGGCCGGGAAGGCGGCGAAACCCAACGACCCCCCGCCCACCGCGAACGTCCCCACCCAGGGCACGGCCGCGGTCGCCCTGCAGACCGCCAACGGCATCATCGGGCTCACCCTGGACCGCCAGCTCGCGCCCTGCACCATCAACAACTTCCTCAGCCTGGCCAAGCAGGGTTACTTCGACGACACGCCGTGCCATCGGCTCGTCACGTCCGGGATCTACGTTCTGCAATGCGGTGACCCCACCGGCACGGGCACGGGTGGGCCGGGATACGTGTTCGACAACGAGTACCCCACCGACCAGTACCCGGCCAACGACTCGCGGCTGACCTCGCCGGTCAACTACCCGAGCGGCACCGTAGCGATGGCCAACACCGGGAAACCGAACTCGAACGGCAGCCAGTTCTTCCTGGTCTACAAGGACTCGCCGCTGCCCCCGCAGTACACCGTGCTGGGCACCATCGACCCCCCCGGTCTCGCGGTGATCGACAAGATCGCAGCGGGCGGCGACGACGGCTCGCTGGGTTCCAACGGCGGCGGCGCCCCGAAGACGCCAGTACGGATCACCAAGGCCGTTCCCGGCTGACCTTTGCCAGTGGGCGTGGGCCTCGTCAGCCCGCGGACGTCACCCGGTAGACGTCGTAAACCCCTTCGACATTACGGACCACGTTCAGCACGTTGCCGAGGTGCTTGGGGTCACCCATCTCGAAGGTGAACTTGCTGACGGCCACCCGGTCGTTGGACGTCGTGACCGAGGCAGAGAGGATGTTCACCTTCTCGTCGGCCAGCGTCTTGGTGATATCGGACAGCAAGCGGTGCCGGTCCAGCGCTTCCACCTGGATGGCCACCAGGAACACCGACGACGACGTGGGCGCCCACTGCACCTCGACGTGCCGTTCGGCCTGCTCGTTCAGGGCACCCGCGTTGGTGCAGTCGGTGCGGTGCACACTGACCCCGCCGCCCCTGGTGACGAAGCCGAGAATGGCGTCACCGGGCACGGGCGTACAGCACTTGGCCAGCTTGGTGAGCACGCCGGTGGCCCCGACGACCTCGACGCCGACGTCGCTGGATCGGCGCTGCGGTGGCCGCACCGTCGATGGCGTGGCACGGGCGGCAAGTTCCTCCTCGGCGTCGTCGACCCCACCGAGCTGCGCCACGAGACGCTGGACCAGGTGCTGGGCGGACACGTGCCCCTCACCGACGGCCGTGTACAGCGCTGAGACGTCGGTGTAATGCAGTTCCCTGGCCAGCGCGGCGATGGTCTCGCCACTGACCAGGCGATGCAGCGGCAGCCCACCGCGGCGCACCTCCTTGGTGATCGCCTCCTTGCCCGCATCGAGTGACTCCTCGCGGCGTTCCTTGGCGAACCACTGCCGGATCTTGCTCTTCGCGCGGGGCGAGACGACGAAGGTCTGCCAGTCGCGGCTGGGACCTGCCGTCGGCGCCTTGGAGGTGAACACCTCCACCACCTCGCCGTTGTCCAGCGGACGCTCCAGGGCCACGAGACGGCCGTTGACGCGGGCACCGATGCAGCGGTTGCCCACCTCGGTGTGCACGGCGTAGGCGAAGTCGACGGGGGTGGAACCGGCGGGCAGATTGATCACGTCGCCCTTGGGCGTGAAGACGAAGATCTCCTTGACCGCGAGGTCGTAGCGCAGCGACTCCAGGAACTCGCCGGGGTCGGCCGCCTCGCGCTGCCAGGCGAGGAGCTGACGCATCCACGCCATCTCGTCCACCTCGCCGTTCGCCGAGGCTGCCCCGCGTCCCCGGCTCTCCTTGTACCGCCAGTGCGCGGCGATACCGAACTCGGCGGTGCGGTGCATGTCCCTGGTGCGAACCTGCACCTCCAGCGGCTTGCCCTCGGGCCCGACCACGGTGGTGTGCAGCGACTGATAGACCCCATAGCGGGGCTGGGCGATGTAGTCCTTGAACCGGCCGGCCATCGGCTGCCACAGCGAGTGCACCACACCCACGGCGGCGTAGCAGTCCTTCACCTCATCGCAGAGCACCCGCAGGCCAACCAGGTCGTGGATGTCGTCGAAGTCGCGACCTTTGACAATCATCTTCTGGTAGATCGACCAGTAGTGCTTGGGTCGCCCTTCCACCGTGGCGTCGATGCGTCCGGCCGCCAGCGTGGATTGGATCTCCTGCTGCACCTTGGCCAGATAGGTCTCCCGCGACGGCGCGCGGCCGGCGACCAGCCGGACGATCTCGTCGTATTTCTTGGGGTGCAGGATGGCGAAGGCCAGGTCCTCCAGCTCCCACTTGATGGTCGCCATGCCCAAGCGGTGGGCCAGCGGGGCGATCACCTCGAGGGTCTCGCGTGCCTTGCGGGCCTGCTTCTCCGGCGGCAGGAACCGCATGGTGCGCATGTTGTGCAGCCGGTCGGCCACCTTGATCACCAGCACCCGGGGATCCCGCGCCATCGCGATGATCATCTTGCGGATGGTTTCCGCCTCGGCGGCGGTCCCCGGCGCCACCTTGTCCAGCTTGGTGACGCCGTCCACCAGGTGCGCCACTTCGTCGCCGAAGTCCGCCCGCAATGCGTCGAGCGAGTAGCCGGTGTCCTCGACGGTGTCGTGCAGCAGAGCCGCGACGAGGGTGGTGGTGTCCATGCCCAGCTCGGCCAGGATCGTGGCGACCGCCAGCGGGTGGGTGATGTAGGGATCGCCGGACTTGCGCAGCTGCCCGTCGTGGTGCGCCTCGGCCGCGTCGTAGGCCCGTTGTAGGGCGACGAGATCCGCCTTGGGGTGTAACTGGCGGTGCAGGGTGGCCAGCGGTTCCAGCACCGGCTTGACGGCACCGCCGCGCTGGGAGGTAATGCGCCGGGCCAGCCGGGCCCTGACCCGCCGAGTGGCCGAGGCCGTGCTCGATGGTGGGGTGCTGGCCGCCGTCTCCGCAGGAACATCGGTCTGCGGGGGTTGTACGTCGTGGCTCACGGACTCACCTCCTGCTTACGCCGAACCGTTTCACCACGGTGTGTACACGTCGGTGTCGAGAGTAATCCTCAGGCAGGAACCAGACAGCGCAGCAGTGCCGGCTCCGGCCCGGCGGCGAGCAGTTCACGACCGCCGAGACCGGGGACCTCCAGCACCACCGCGACGCCGACGACCTGCGCCCCGCACCGGCGCAGCAACTGCACGGCCGCGGCCACGGTGCCGCCGGTGGCGAGGACGTCGTCCACGACGAGCACGCGTCGCCCGGCGAGTCGCACCGCCTCGGCCGGCACCTCCAACGTCGCCATCCCGTACTCCAGCTCGTAGGACTGGGCATGCACCGGCGGTGGGAGCTTGCCGGCCTTACGGACCGGCAGAACCCCGACCCCGAGCCGCAGCGCGACCCCGGAGCCGAGCAGAAATCCCCGCGCATCGATGCCGGCGACCAGGTCGATCTCGCTGTCGACCTCGGTCAGCGCGGCGATCACCGCGGCCAGCGCGGCCCCGTCCGCGAACACCGGCGTGAGGTCGGCGAACTGCACGCCGGCGACAGGAAAGTCGGGGACCACCCTGGTCAGGCGGCGCACCTGTTCGGCAGCGGACTCCCGCAGGCCGAGGGCGGTGCCACCCTCGCTCATCGCTTGCGCTTGCCGGTCGGGCGAGCCCCGGCCTTGGGAGGCGTGCCGCGCTTGCCCGCGGGCTTCCCGCTCTCGACCGAACGGGCCGGCGTCGTCACCGTGGGCGCAGACGCCCCGCCGGCAGGAGCCTCGGCTACGTCGACGGGAGCTCCGGACTGGCGCTGCGCGATTGCCTTGCGACGCGCGAGCACCCGCTTGGTGTGCACGGCGACCTCGCCCTTGTACTCCCGCAGCGTGACCAGCAGCGGGGTGGCGATGAAGATCGAGGAGAAGGTGCCGACCACCATGCCGGTCAGCTGCACCAGGGCCAGGTCCTTCAAGGTGCCGACGCCGAGCAGCCCGGCGCCGATGATCAGCAGGCCCAGCACCGGAAGCACGGCGATCACCGTGGTGTTCACCGAGCGCACCAGGGTCTGGTTGATGGCGAGGTTGGCCTGCTCGCCATAGGTGCGCCGGGTCAGGTGCAGGACGCCGCGGGTGGTCTCGTGCACCTTGTCGAACACGACGACGGTGTCGTACAGCGAGAACCCGAGGATGGTGAGCAGGCCGATGACCGTGGCCGGGGTGACCTCGAATCCCACCAGCGCATAGACCCCGGCGGTGACGATGAGGTCCTGCATGAGCGCAGCCAGGGCGGCGATCGCCATGTCGCGCTCGAAGACCACGGCGATGAATACACCGACCAGGGCCAGGAACACGATGAGCGCGATGATCGCCTTGCGGGTGATTTCACTGCCCCAGGTGTCGCTCACCGCGGAGTCGCTGATGGCGTTGACGCTGGGCGTGTTGTTCGCGCCCACCGGTTTGAACTGGTCGAACAGCGCCTTCTTCAGGGTGTCGACCTGCGGTCCGTTCAGCGTCTCCGAGCGGATCTGGATTGTGCTGGACCCACCGCTGCCCACGGTCTGCACGGACACCGCGTCGGTGCCGAGGGCCTGGCGGTAGGTGTCCTCCACCTGGGTGACCGAGGCGTTGCCGGCCGGGAACTGGATCTGGGTGCCGCCCTCGAAGTCGATGCCGAGGTTGAACCCGCGGATTGCGATCGAGCCGATGGACATCGCCAGGATGACGAGTACCAGCACGAAGAACCGCTTGCGATTGCCGATGATGTCGAAGGCGCCGGTTCCGGTGTACAGGCGGGTCATTAGCCCTGGGCGCGGCTGCGATGGGGTCTGGGTCGCGTCCGTGCTCGGTGCCGTGTCGGTGGTCTCGGTGGTCTCGGACATCTCAGGCCTCCTTCGGTCGAGCGCCGGCGGCTTCAAGCTTTCGCTTCCTGGCCAGCTGTTGCACTCCACCGAGGCCGGTCAGGCTCGGCCGGGACATGAACTCGTTCTGCGAGGCCAGCGCCACCAAGGGGTGGGTGACCAGGAACACCACCACGAGGTCGAGCACCGTGGACATGCCGAGGGTGAACGCAAAACCCTTGACCTGCCCCACGGCGAGCACATAGAGAACGGCGGCGGCCAGGAAGCTGACGGCGTCGGCGGAGAGGATGGTGCGCCGGGCCCGGACCCAGCCCCGCGGCACCGCGGAGCGGAAGGTTCTGCCTTCCCGCACTTCGTCCTTGAGCCGTTCGAAGAAGACGACGAAGGAGTCGGCGGTGATGCCGATGGCCACGATGAACCCAGCGATGCCGGAAATGTCGAGGGTGAAGCCGATGTAGCGGCCCAGCAGCACCAAGACGCCGTAGATGATCACCCCGGACAGTCCCAGCGACAGTGCCGTGAGCAGGCCGAGCAGCCGGTAGTAGGCCAGGCAGTAGATCAGCACAAAGATGAGCCCGATGCCACCGGCCAGCAGCCCGGCCTGCAAGGAGGCCAGACCCAGACTGGCCGATACGGTTTCCGCCTCGGAACGGTCGAAGGACAGGGGCAGGGAGCCGTACTTCAGGGTGTTGGCCAGGTCCTGAGCCTCCGGCTGACTGAACTTGCCGGTGATGGACGTGACCCCGCCGGTGATGGGCGAGTTGATGCGGGGGGCGCTGACCACCCGGCTGTCCAAGACGAACGCGGCCTGTTTGCCGACGTTCTCGGAGGTGTACTTGCCCCAGATGTCGCTGCCCCCCGAGGTGAAGGTCAGCTGCACCTCGAAGCCGACCCCGCCCTGCGCGATGGAGGACTTCGCGTCGGCGATATCGCTGCCCTTGAGGAAGGCGGGGCTGAGGATGTACTTCGCCTTGCCGTCGGCACCGCAGGTGACCAGCGGCAGCGCGGGGTCGTCATTGCCGGCCAGCACGTCCGAACCCGTGCAGCTCAGCGCGGCGAGCGCCTGCTGCTGCACCTTCGAGTCGGTGCTCTGCCGCTGCGCCTTGGCTGCGGCGATCTCCGCGGCCACCTTGTCGGCCGCGCTGCCCGGCACCGGAGCCGTGCCCGTGGGCGCGGGTGGTGTGGTCGCGGCGGGGGTGCTGGGCGGCGCGCTGGGGGTGGTGGGAACCTGCGCAGGCACCACGCGGCCCTGTGGTGCGGGGGCCGGGGCGGTGGTGGCGGGTGCCGGCGTCGGCGCCGGCGCGGAGGGGGTGGCCGACACGGCGCTGCCCGGCGCGGGGGTGCCTGGCTGCGCGCCAGCGGGCGCCGCCGCTACCTCGTTGACGACGCCGCGGAAGTACAACTGTGCGGTCTGGCCGAGCGACTTCGCTTGGCCACCGTCGTCACCGGGGACCGTGATGACCAGGTTGGTGCCGTCGATGATCACCTCGGACCCCGAGACCCCGATGCCGTTGACCCGGTTCTCGATGATGGTCCTGGCCAGCTTCAGGCTCTCCGCGCTGGGCGGGTCTCCGTTGGGTGTGCGCGCCGTCAGCGTGACGCGCGTACCACCCTGCAGGTCGATGCCGAGCTTCGGCGTCGGTGAGCGGTCGCCGGTGAAGAACACCAAAGAGTAGAGCGCCGCGACAATGGCAACGAAAATGGCCAGGTAGCGCCAGGGACGGATTTGCCCTGCGGGAGGTGCCACGGTTGGTAAGTCTCCTCGGTGTTTCGCCAGTCGGATACGAGCGCGCTCCGCCACCGTGCGCGCGGGCCGAGCGTACTGTGCGGCGCCGACGCCGAGTCAGCAGATGACGGGTGTCTGGTCAGCTGTCCTTGGCGTCATGCTTGGTGAGGTCGTACGCCGGCACGGCTTCACCCTCTGTGGTGTCGTGTACTGCGCCGTCGTGTACTGCGCCGTCGTGTACTGCGCCGTCGTGTACTGCGCCGTCGTGTACTGCGCCGTCGTGTACTGCGCCGTCGTACAGGTCTTCGTCGGGGTCGGCCTCGACGATCCGTTCCTTGACGACGATCCGGGCCCAGGTGGTGACGACGCCCGGCGCGATCTCCAGCTCGACGGAGTCCTCCGCCAGGTCGACGACCGTGGCGTGCAGTCCGGAGGTCGTCATGATCCGCTCGCCGATGGTCAGCGAATCCTGGAAGGCTTGCGCTTCCTGCACCATGCGCTGCTGACGGCGACGTCCCAGAAACATCGGCAGGACGAGCGCTACGAGCAGCAACGGCAGGATCAAATTGCCCATGAGAAAGTAAATCCTTCGGTTGGGATGGGCGGGCAGTGCAGCCCGGCCAGCACCCCAGTGTGCCATCTCCGGCCAGGTCCCGGCCGCGACAAGTAGCCGCAATGTGGCTCCGCGCGGGCGAGAAGCACCTTGCGGCGGCAGGCGCTAGTCGAACAACGGCTCTTGAATACTGCCGGGCGTTGCTTCGGGTGGAGCCACCAGTCCCAGGTGCGCCCAGGCGGCGGCGGTCGCCACCCGGCCCCGTGGTGTGCGGGCCAACATACCGGCCCGCACCAGGAACGGCTCGCACACCTCTTCCACCGTCGCCGGCTCCTCCCCCACGGCGACGGCCAGGGTGGAGACGCCGACCGGACCACCGCCGAAGTTGCGCACCAGCGCGCCTAGTACCGCCTTGTCCAGTCGGTCCAGTCCCAGCTCGTCGACGTCGTACACGGCGAGCGCGGCCCGGGCCACGTCACGGGTGACGATGCCGTCGGCGCGAACCTCGGCGTAGTCGCGCACCCGGCGCAGCAGGCGGTTGGCGATGCGCGGGGTGCCACGGGACCGTCCGGCGATCTCCGTGGCGCCCGTGGGCTCGATATGGACGCCCAGGATGGCCGCGGAGCGGTGGATGACCCGTTCCAGCTCGGCTGGTTCGTAGAACTCCATGTGCGCGGTGAAGCCGAAGCGGTCGCGCAGTGGCCCGGTCAGCGCGCCTGAACGGGTGGTGGCGCCGACCAGGGTGAACGGGGCGACGTCCAGCGGGATCGAGGTGGCACCCGGGCCCTTGCCGACCACCACGTCGACGCGAAAGTCCTCCATCGCCAGATACAGCATCTCCTCGGCCGGCCGGGCGATGCGGTGGATCTCGTCGATGAAGAGCACGTCACCCTCGAGCAGGTTGCTGAGCATGGCGGCGAGGTCCCCGGCCCGCTCCAGCGCGGGGCCCGAGGTCACCCGCAGGGCGGAACCCAGTTCCTCGGCGATGATCATCGCGAGGCTGGTCTTGCCCAGGCCCGGTGGACCGGACAGCAGGACGTGGTCGGGCGGGCTCCCCCGAAGCTGCGCGCCGGTGAGGACGAGATCGAGCTGCTCGCGTACCCGCGGTTGGCCGATGAACTCGCGGAGGTTCTTTGGCCGCAGACTGGACTCGACGTCACGGTCTTCCTCCACCACCTCCGGGGTCACCGGTGAGGCCTCGCTCGGCTCGGTCACCGCTTACGCCCCAGGCTGTTCAGCGCGGTGCGCAGGGCAACCGCCGTAGTGATGTCCGGGCCGTCCGCGAGCACGGCGTCCACCGACTGTTCCGCCTGCTTGGTCGGGAACCCGAGCCCGACAAGAGCTTCCAGCACCTGGTCGCGGACGGCGGTGCCGGCGGACAGCTGTCCGGTGGACGTGGCCACCGTGCCGACCTTGTCCTTCAACTCCACGATCATGCGTTCAGCGCCGCGCTTGCCGATCCCGGGCACCCGGGTGAGGGCGGTGACGTTCTCCTCGGCCAGGGCCGCGCGTAATGCATCGGGCTCGAGGACGGCCAGCGTCGCCATGGCCAGCCGGGGACCGACGCCGGACACGGTGAGCAGCAGGCGAAACAGTTCCTTGGACTCCGGGTCGCCGAAGCCGTAGAGGGTGAGGGAGTCCTCGCGGACGATGAGGGTGGTGGCCAGACGGCCTTCGGCGCCGCGGCGCAGGCCCGCGAGCGTAGCGGGAGTGGCGTGTACGGCGAGCCCGACTCCCCCGACCTCCAGGACGGCGTGGTCCAGCGCGACGGCGAGCACATCGCCGCGGATCGAGGAGATCACGTCGATCCCGCCTTTCGTGCCTGGGCCAGCCGCTCCCGGTAGCGCCGCTGTTGCTCTGCCGCGGCGAGCTCTGCGGCCGCCAACCTAGCAATCATCGGCGCGCGCCAGCAGTGGCAGATGGCCAGGGCCAGCGCGTCGGCGGCGTCGGCGGGGGCGGGCTTGACGTTCAGGCCGAGCAGCTTGGTCACCATCGTGGTCACCTGGGCCTTGCCTGCGGTGCCGCTGCCGGTCACCGCCGCCTTGACCTCACTGGGGGTGTGGAAGCTGACCGGAATGCCCCGGCGCGCCGCCGAGAGTGCGACCACTCCCCCGGCCTGCGCGGTCCCCATGGCGGTGCGCACGTTGTTCTGACTGAAGACCCGCTCGATGGCGACGACGTCGGGTGAGTGGACGTCCAGCCAGTGTTCCGCAGCCTCGGCGATGCGCAGCAGCCGCAGGGACAGCTCCATCGCGGATGGCGTGCGCACGACGTCCACGTCCAGCGCGTGGACCTCGCGGCCGCGACCGCCTTCGACCACGCCGAATCCGCAACGAGTCAGCCCGGGATCGACGCCAAGGACGCGCACACCGATGCTCCTCTACCCTCGCGCCGAACAGACGTTCGAAGCGTAATGGGAGGGTCCGACGGTCCGGCGCAGCGACACGCGTCGGCCGCTCATGGTGCGTCGCCCACGTTGTCCGGCAGCACCACGGCGGCCCGGCCGTTGATGTCGAGGATGGTGACGATGTGCGGCAAGAAGTTCAGCTGTTGCCGGCCACGGACACTGTCGGCGACGGACGCAAGCATTCGAACATGAGTTCGATTGGATCGTCCACGGAGCAGCTCCCGGCTGCGGTGGGTGCTGCGTTGGCCGACCTCACACGGGCAGTGGACGTTTTGCAGTCGCAGTCGCAGTCGCTGTCGCTGGATGGCGTGGATGACGCCGGTGTGCTGGCGGTGTTGCGGGAGTTGGAGACGGTGCGGCGCCGGATGCCCACGGTGGATCACCGGTTGATCGCCGAGCTGGAATGCCGCAGTACCGCAACCCGCTTCCTGGCCCGAGGCACTGCCGGACTGCTCGTCGAGCTGTGGCACGTCGACGTCGGTGAGGCCAAGGCACGGGTGCGAGCAGCAGCAGCGGTGCTGGGCCCACGCATCGCGCTCACCGGAGAACCCCTGGACCCGGTGTATCCGGCCATCGCCGCCGCGCAAGCGGCGGGCACGATCTCCGATAAACACGCCAAAATCGTCACCACCGCCATCGGGGCGCTGCCGCACAGCCTCGACGCGGACACCACCGCCCTGGCCGAGGCCACGCTGGTGGCCCAGGCGCAGGGTCTGCGCCCCTGCGAGCTAACCAAGGTCGCCGACCGGCTCACCGCGTACCTGGACCCCGACGGACAGCTCTCCGACGATCGGGACCGTGCCGCGCGGCGGGCGCTGAAGATCGGGCGCCAACGCGCCGACGGGATGAGCTCGGTTACCGGCCTGCTAGATCCGACCACTCGGGCATTGGTGGACGCCGCGTTTTCCGCCCTGGCACGACCCGTCCCCGACGAGGACACCCCGGATCCGCGGACCCCGGCCCAACGCAACCACGACGCGCTCGCCGCCCTGTGCCGTAACGCCATTGCCTCGAACACCCTGCCGTCCAACCGGGGACTCTCGGCGACGCTGATCTTGACCATGAGCGTGGCCGAGTTGGAGGACGCAGCCGGGGTGGCCACCACCGCGACACGGACCACTGCAAGGTACTACTATTAGTGTCGTGGACGCAATAGGGACCCGAGCCGCCGTGTACTGCCGCATCTCGATGGACCGGGCCGCCACAAGCGCCGGCGTCGATCGGCAGCGCGATGCATGCCTGAAACTCGCCGCTGACCGCGGGTGGACCGTGGCGCCCCAACACATCTACGTGGAGAACGACACCAGCGCCACGAAGGGCAAACGGCCGGGTTACCAGACACGCCGCCGTTAGACACTGCACAGCTCAGCAGCTGACCTGTGCCGTGCGATCTTGGGCGCTAAGCACTAGTTGGTGATAACCCCCCTTATCGTGTGAGCCGATCGATCAGCGCCTCGACGTAGGACTCGATCATCCCGTCCGGCAGCCGCTGCGTGCGCCCGGCACCCCGTGGGGCGTGAAGTGTCTCGTCGTCATCTGGTGTCGCCTCGGCCGGTGTCGACCGGCCGAACCGTGCCGGCTCAGGTGCTCGGCCGGCAGCATGTCCGGACGTAGGGTCCTGCTCCGTCCTGAACCGGAACTAGGCTTTCGACCACTACGGCCATCTTGGTGCACTGCTGCGCCTGGTACCGCGCGCTATTGGTGACCATGGCCGCGAGACCACCGGGTTCGTCCGCATGGCACATCGCGGCCGGGAGGATGGTTCGTACCGCGATCCCCGGCTGGTTCACGTCACCCAGCCACGTCCCGACCGCCCGGTCGTCGACCACCCCTCGCGGGTGACGTCGTTGAGAATCCCGTCCAGGCCGGGGCTCTGGTCGGATCCGATGGCGTAGGGCAGCCACGTCATCACCACTAGGAAGGGCCCGTACCACTCGTCCACGGTCAGGTCGGCAACGGTGCGCAGATCGCCGTGGCCTTCCCACCGCTCGTCGTCCGTTTGGGGAAGCGCCCAGCGCTGTGTGGTGTGGGTGCCGACCAGCGCGATCACCTCGGCCTGCGGGCCGCCCAACGAGTCGAGGCCCTGTGCCAGCGCGACGTCGGTCAGCGCCCCCCACAACTCTCGCGACTGGGCTGCCACGGTGTCGCGGACACTCAGGATGTCATCGACGTCGCCCCGGCGGCCACTAATCGGGTGTTCGATGCTCGCCCGCGAGGCCCGGTTGTCGACGAGGCCCGGGCGGGAAGCGAGGTCCAGGGCGTCCGCGGCCTGGCAGGCGCACAGCCAGGCCGCCCACTGGCTGGTCCAGCCCTAGGTGTCGTCGAAGACGCGAAGCGAGAAGCGCAGCCGCAGCACACCGTCCTCGCCCAGGGCGAGGGCGGAGAGGGCGTTGGCGCTGTTGAGCTCGTTGACCACAAGCCCTATCGCCGGGTAGTCGAGGGGGACCCCGCGCAGGACGTCGGTCTCGACCAGCAGCAGCAGCACCCCTTGGTCAGCACCCGTGGTCCCGGTAATCGGGCGGGTTGCGATGCGTTGGGCCAGGTCGTGCGGCCACCAGGTGCACGAGTCGTCGGTGCGCACGGCCCACTGCTCGTCGACCTGCAGCACTCGTCGCAGAGGTAGTCGAGCAGTCGTGAGGTGAGGGTCAGGGGTTTCTCCCGTCGCCGGTCACGGCCGAGCTGGCTGCAGGTCGTTGTGCTGCTACCCGGTAAGCGAGTGAACGAGGTCGTCGTGGCGCCGCAGGGTGAACCCCAGCCGAGACACCTCAGCCGCTGCGGGTGCGTCGTTGCGGCGGGATCACGAGCTGAGCCGTTTCTACGAGTGGCCGAAACGTGGGGTAATGAAGATTGAAAAAATCACTTTCACAGCCGGCGGCTCGTCCATCGCTGCGTGCGGCGGCCGCTGTCAGACCCTCTTGGGCAGCCCGAACTCAGTGTGGACGCCTGCGCTGAACGCAACGTGGTCCGGAGGTCGCAAGGCGAGGTCACCGAGACCGACCGAGCGCATCAGGGAGTCGTCAAGCTCGACTACTTCGGCATGGCGCAGTGGCCATGGAGGGTGGGCGTTGGGCACGTAGAAGGTGCGGCCGAG
>JAABVA010001649.1_pt1 | contig 23508 bp, 18 predicted proteins | sample 5560331 | NCBI WGS metagenome assembly JAABVA01 (sample SAMN12812661, study PRJNA571458) | rock metagenome | isolation source: Antarctica rocks | place: Antarctica: Victoria Land, Mt New Zealand sud | collected 2016-01-07
AACCCATGGAGGAGCCGGAGCCGCGCGAGCACCTGCTGGACACCATCGGCTGGATCGGCTGGGACCGGCTGCTGTTCGCGACCGACTACCCGCACTGGGACTATGACGACCCCGCCCACTGCCTGCCACTCCGCGTGCCGGCGGAGCAGCGCCAGGCATTCTTCACGGGAAATGCTGAGACGCTCTACCGCCGCGGCTGACGCTGGGTATCGCCGCTCAGCTCGGCGCCAAACGTTGCAATCGCACCGCGGGATCTCCGAGCATGGCTGGGTCGAGGCTGTGACCGGCACGGATCAGGGCGAGGCCGGCACGCACGTCACGCGGCGCATTGATGCCGGCCACCCCGATCGGACGGTGCCTGGTATCCAGATGCCAGGCGGAAAAGCGGGTCTGCCCGGGGTCGCCACGCATCACTGTGTGCGCAGTGCCCTCCGGCGTGCCGGCCATCTGCAGGTTCACCCCGTGCTGGTCGGTCCAGAACCACGGCACCTCGTCAAAAGGCTCGCCCGCATCAGCCATGGCGCGGCCAACGGCAATCCCGTGATTCTGCGCGTGCTTCCAGGACTCAAGCCGCAAGTGCCGACCCAGCCGCGGGACCCAGAACGCCGCCACGTCGCCCGCAGCATACACGTCCTCGACGCTGGTGCGGCCGAACTCGTCGACCAGGATGCCACGATCGACGGCCAAGCCCGCCCGAACCGCCAAGTCGACGTTTCGCTCCATGCCGATCCCAGCGATCACGCAGTCCGCCGCGATCTCCTGCCCGTTCCCGAAAACCACCCGTTCCGGCTCAATCGCAGTGACGGCCGTGCCGAGATGCAGGGTTACTCCGGCCGCCCGGTGCAGCTCCGCCACCCAAGCCGACACCTCCGGCGAGACGCACCGCCCCATGACCGAGGCCGCCGCCTCGATCACGTTGACGATGCAGCCCCGCGCGTGGGCGGACGACGCCACCTCCAACCCGATCACCCCGGCGCCGACGCAGACGATCCGCTGTCCCGGCACCAGCTTGGCCCGAATGCGCCTGGCGTCCTCGACCGTGCGCAGGGTGAGCACCTGACCGCTGGTCCGCAGAGTTCGTGCCCGCCCCCCGATCGCCAGCAGCAGGCGCGTGTAGCCGAAGCTCCGTCCGTCTGCGAGGGCCACCCGCCGGGTGGCTGGATCGACCGCCACCGCGGCCGTGCCCAGCAACAACTCCACACCACTCTCGGCATAGCGCGTTTCCGGATGGAAATAGCTGGGTGGCGGCTCAGGCATGGCGGTCAGCGCCGCCTTCGACAGCGGCGGGCGCTCATAGGGGCGTTTGGGCTCCTCGCCGATAAGGAGGATGCGTCCTGTAAATCCCGCTTCTCGAATTGCCAGTGCGGCATGGCCGCCCGCCTGACCCGCGCCCACGACGATATGCGTTTTCCCTGTCACGCGCGGCCTCGGACGTCTACCACGGTGGTGTCAAACGTCCACTACAACATAATCCTCTTCGACCCGGACCGGAATCGTCTCGGCCACATAGGGGCCCTCGACCACGCTTTTGCCGGGCGCTGTCTGCACCGGATACGATTTGGTGCGGATGCGCTCCGGGTCGCAATAGGACTGCCCCGTTCGGATGTCGAACTCCCAGCCATGCCAGGGACAGCGCAGGATCTCGCCCTTGCGGCTATAGACATACTTGCCAGGCTCGGGTGACTCCAGCAGGCCGGTGATCGCCCCCTCACACAGACTCCCGCCCTGGTGCGGGCAGCGATTTAGCAGGCCGAAATACTCCCCACCCAGGTTGAAGATGGCGATCGGACGCCCCTTCACGGTCACGAGCTTGCGCGCGCCAGGCGGAATCTCGCTGGTTGCAGCGACGGCATGCCGGCTCATTCACCCAAGCCCGAACAGCGCGCGCGCATTGCCGAGGAAAAACGCCCGGCGCTGCTCCTCACTGATACGCAGCGGCAAGGCATGCGCAGGATCGTCGAAATCCCAATGCGGGTAGTCGGTCGCGAACAGCAGCCGGTCCCAGCCGATCCACTCGATCGTGTCGAGCAGGTGCTCGCGCGGCTCCGGCTCTTCCATGGGCTGCGTCGTCCACCAGACATGGCTGCGCAGGTACTCGCTCGGCAGCCGCTGCAGGTGGGGCGTTTCGCTACGCAGCGTCTTCCAGCTCTTGTCCAGCCGCCATGCGAGCGACGGAACCCAGGCGAATCCTGCCTCAACAAGGACCAGCCGCAGCCGGGGAAAACGCTCGAATACGCCCTCGATGATCATGCTGGCCAGCCCGGCCTGGCAGCTTTGTGCATGCCCAGTCATCTCTTCGATGTAGTAGCTAGGCCAGCCCGCGCTGGTGATCGGCGCCCCGCCATAGCCGAAAGCATGTACCGCGACCGGCAGCCCGGCCTCCGCTGCCGCCTCGTAGATCGGCCAATAACGGCGGCTGCCCAGCGGCTCCGCGATACGGCTGAGCATCAGCACTTGTGCGAAATTAGCATCTCCCGCCCAGGCGCGGATTTCTGCGGCGGACGCCAGCGGGTCCTCATACGGCACCACGATTGAAGCGCGCAACCGCTTGTCCTTTCCCGTCCACTCCGCCACCTGCCAATGGTTCGTCGCGTGGCAGACCGCCGCACTCAGGTCGAGGTTCGCGAAGCCTTGCCCACTGCCGAGCGGGTTGAGGATGCCGAGCACCACGTTGTTGGGGTCGAGGTGCTGGGACTGCATGAACGACAGGCTGCTGCCCTGGCGTCCGCCCTCTGGCGGGTAGGCGTCGCGGCGCGAGGCGTTCGGTTGGCTCTTCGGATAGGCCGGCCCTGCCTCCCAGCCCATACGGCGCCCGGCGCCATACATCGCCAGATGGTCGCGCCACCGCTGCGGCAGCCAGGGGTCAAGGTCGCTCGCCTCACGAACCGCGGGATGGATGTCGCCGTCGGCGATGGCAAGCCGGCTGATGGCTTGTGTGGCGGCGGCCGTGCTACGCAGCGGCTGGTTCATCGCACTGGCTCCATGAGGCGAGCATAGGTCGCCCGCGGGTTATCGATCATGATCTTGCGCACAAGGTCGGCGGGCAGGCCGTCCGGCAAGGCGGCTGCACCGTCGAACTGCCAATGCGGGTAGTCGGTCGAGAACAGCAGCAACTCGTCCGACTGCATGTGGTCAACGATGCGCAGCAGGCTCTCGCGGTCCGGCGGCCCGTCCGTGGGCTGCAGCGAGAGCCGCACGTTGGTGCGGACGATGTCTGTGGGCGACCGGTCCACCCAGGGGATCTCCATCCGCAGTCCGCGCCAATACTTCGTGAGCCGCCACAAATGCGCGGGCAGCCAGGTCCAGCCTGACTCCAGCAGCACGACCTTCAGCTCCGGATAGCGGTTGAACACACCCTCGCAGATCAGGCTCGTGAGCTGGGACTGGAATGCCTGCGCCTGGGCGACGTAGTCCTCGGTGTAGTAGCTGGGCCAGCCCACCGAGGTCGGCGGATTGTGGTAGTTGCTGCCGGCATGGATGCCGATCGTGAGGTTTAGGCGTTGGGCGGCGGCGTAGATCGGCCAATGCACCCGCTTGCCGAGCGGCTGGTCCCCGCTCGCCAGCAGCAGGACCTGGACGAACCGCGGGTCCCGGGCGCATCGTTCAATCTCGTCGACGGCCATCTCGACGTTTTGCGTCGGCACAACGATGCTGGCGCGCAGCCGCGGCTCCCGGTCGAGCCATTCCCGCTTCATCCAATCGTTCACCGCGCGCGCAAATGCGGCTGCCATGTCCTCGCTGAACAGCAATTGTACGCCATAGAGGCAGTTGCAGATCGCGAGCGCGCTGCCAAACCCGTCCAAGCACTCGCGCTGCACCTGCTCGAGCGTCGCGGCCGGTTTGCCCTCCGCCGGCCGCCAGTCTGCCCGCGCCGTCAGCGGCGAGTGCGCGGGGTAGCTGATGGAGTTCAGCTCATCCATGCCGCGCGCGAGCACCATGTCGCGCCAATGGTCCTCCAAATAGGGCAGCAGCGCCTTGAGGCTCGGCACTGAAGGGTGGATGTCGCAGTCGATGCCGCCCGCGGGTGCTATAGTCCCCATCAGCGGCCATACACCTGGCGAGCATTCTCGCGGAAGAACATTTGCCGCTGCTGCTCGGTGATGCGCAGCGGCAGCGCATGGCCGGGATCGTCAAAGTCCCAATGTGGGTAGTCGGTCGCGAACAGCAGCCGGTCCCAGCCAATCCACTCGATCGTGTCCAGCAGGTGCTCGCGCGGCTCCGGTTCCTCCATAGGCTGAGTCGTCAGCCAGACCTGCTCATGGATATACTCCGATGGCGACCGGCGCAGATGCGGGGTTTCGCTGCGTAGGGTCTTCCAGACCTTATCGAGCCGCCATGCCAGCGACGGCAGCCAGGCAAAGCCGCCCTCGATCAGTACGAAACGCAGCTTCGGAAGGCGCTCGAACACTCCCTCGACAATCAAGCTCGTCAACTGGGCTTGGCACGTCTGCGCGTGGCCAACCATGTCCTCGACATAGAACGATGCCCAGCCGCCGGACGTGTTGGGGTTGCCGCCGAAGCCGAACGCGTGCACCGCAACCGGCAGGCCGACCGCCGTCGCCGCCTCAAAGATCGGGACATAGCGCGCCGAGCCCATCGGCTCGCCGGTGCGGCTGAGCAGCAGCACGTGCCCGAACGCCGGGTCGCCCGCGCAACGTTCGATCTCTGCCACGGCGCCGGCCGTGTCCTCGTAGTTCACCGTCACCGAGGCGCGCAGGCGCGGCTCCGGCGTCACCAAGCACTCCACCTGGAACTCATTGAGCGCGCGGCAGACGGCGTTGCCGAGGCCTGGGTTCATAAAGCTGTTGCTGGGCATCGGCGGGTTGATAAGACCTAGCGCGACGTTGTTAGGATCAAGGTGCTGCGCGCGGGTGAACTCCAGATCGGTGCCGGGCGGCTTGCCGTTGGGTGGCCAGGCGTCGCGCCGAGCCGCAGCGGGCTGTGCCTTGGGATAGGACGGAAGACCCTGCTGCACGCCGGTGCGGTGGCTCATGCCGTAGGTTTCGATATGCGACTGCCAGCGCTTTGACAGCCACGGGTACAACTCGGTGATTCCCACGGGCCCGAGATGCAGGTCGCAATCAGCTATGGCCACTTTGCTGGACGCCACTGGCGCTCTCGGCGTATCGCGGAGTTGGACATTCATTGTCGTAGTCCTCTTTCCTGGCCCCGGCGTCTCGATATAGGTCGGCTTCGGCTGGTGCAAAAGCGATGTCTATCCTTTGACCGCGCCGAACGTCAGGCCGCGGATGAGATGCCGCTGCACCAAGATGGTGAAGATCACCGCCGGCAACATGATGCCGATGGCGCCCGCGGCCGAGATGGACCAGTAGTTGATATCCTCGCCGCCATACTCGGCGATTGCCACCGGCAGCGTCTTAGTGTGACTGCCCGTCAAGATCAGGGCAAACAAGAACTCGTTGTAGGCCAGCAGCATGCTGAACAGCGCGGTCACGGCAAGCCCTGGCCGCACCGCCGGCAGGACGACTAGGCGGAAGGCTTGCCAGCGGTTGCAGCCGTCCATCATCGCCGCCTCGTCCAATTCCACGGGAACGTCGGCAAAGAAGCTGCGCATCAGCCAGATGGTAAATGGCTGGTTCAAGGCCACCATCGCCATAATCATCATGAAATAGGTGTCGATCAGACCAAGCCAGCGTGCCATGACGAAGAACGGGATGGCCAGCAGGATTTGCGGGAACATGCGTATGGCGAGCAGTCCGAACATCAGCGACTTGACGTAGCGCGTGCGGGTGCGCGCCAGGCCGTAGGCGGCCAGCGCGCCGAGCGGCACGGAAATCAACACCGTTCCGGCCGCGATGATGGCGCTATTCGCCAGGAAGCCAAAAAAGCCTCGCTCCGCCCAGACTTGGTAATGAAAGCTGAGCGTCGGCTCGAAAATCAGCTTGGGCGGAATGGAGAACGCGTCTGCCGGCTGCTTGATCGAAATCAGAAATCCCCAGAAGATCGGGATCAGGTTGACGAAGGTGAACAGGCCAAGCCCGATCAGCAGCACAGCCTGCTGACGCGCACGCTGGCTCATCAAAACGCCTCCCGCCCACGCCGTTGCAGAAAAACGATCATTCCGGCGATCATGGCGGCCACCACCAGTAGCGTGATCACCCCGAGCGCCGAGGCGCGCCCCACCTCCAACATGCGAAAGGCGAGCTGGTAGGTATAGAGCGTGATTGTCTCCGTCGCCGTGCCGGGTCCGCCATTGGTCAGCACATACACGAGGTCGAAGAAGCGGAATGCGTCCATGGTGCGGATCGCCACCACGAACACGATCAGCGGCTTCATCATCGGCAGAATGACATAGCGCAGCCGTTGCCACCCTGTCGCGCCGTCGATCTCCGCCGCCTCCAGCAGCGATGCGTCGAAGCTCTGCAGCCCGGCATAGAGAACCAGCATCACGAAGGGCATGAACTTCCAGGTATCCGCCAGAACCAGGCTGATCTTGGCCCAGACCGGGTCGCCGAGCCAGTCGGGCGGGAACATGTCCAACGAGATCAGGGTCGCGTCCAGCAGGCCCCAACGCCCAACGAACATCCATTTCAGGAAGATACCGGCCACCACCGGCGTCACGACGTGCGGCAGGAAGTTCAACAGCGTGATCAGCCGCACGCCGGATGTGGCGGCATAGAGCGCAAGGGCCAGGGCAAGTGCCACCACAAGCTGCAGCGCCACGCTTGCGCCCACGATGACGACTGTGGTCAGCATGTCGCCCCAGAACCGCTGCTCACCCAGCAGGCTGCTGTAATTGGCGAGACCTACGAAGACTGTGCTGCTGTTGCCGAGATAGTAGTTGAAAAAGCTGTAATAGACAGCCGAAGCAAAAGGGTAGAACAGCACCAGCGCCATCACGACGACGCTCGGCAGCATAAACAGCCACATCAGGCGGACATCCTCTGGCGATTAGGTTTTGTAGTAGCCGCGCCGCTTGAGCAACTCGGTGACCTCGTCCGCGCCGGTGTCCAGCGCCTCCTTCACCGGCATCTGGCCCACGATTGCCTGCACCATGCGCTTAGTGGCAAGCTCCGCTGCCTCGTTGAACTCCGGCAACGCGGGCAGCGGCTCGCCCACGTCCAGGGCTTTGGAAATGGCGGGATACCAACGGTACTTCGCCTGGATCTCAGGGTCAGTCAGCACTGCCCGGCGCGTCGGCACGGCGAGGCTCGCCCCTGCGCGCTGGTTCTGCTCGGCCAAGGCGGCGGCCAAGAGGCGGAACAGCTTGTCCTTGTCCTTCACGGATTTGCTCGAGATGGCGTAAGCGTCCGTCGTCATCGCTTGCCGTCCGCCGGGGGGCGCAGTCCACTTGATCTTGCCGATCACCTTGGATTTTGCCGGGTCATCCATGGAAGCGCAGCGTGTCGCCCATTGCTGCCCGGTGGCCGCGATGTCCTGGCCGAAGTTCACCGAGTTCTCGTCGTTGCCCTGCGCCGTGAAGCCCGGCACCGCAGACTGCGCGAGCCGCTTATAGGTTTCGATCGCGGTCACGCCCTTCGGGCTGTTGAACGTGGGGCGCCAGGCCTTATCGAACCAGCCGTCGCCGACCGTGTTGAGCACGCTTTGCAACTCGTAGGGCGGCATGTCCCACTTCAGGCTCAGCGTGACGCCGCTGCGCCGGGGTGAGTTCAGGGTCCGTGCAATGTCAACCTGCTCCGCCCAGGTCGTCGGCGGCTGCAGCTTTGTCACCTGGAACAGGTCGTCACGATAGGCGTAGAGCAGCACGTTGGTCGTGACCGGCATGGCATAAATATGGCCGTCATACGAGCAACCACGAAGCGAGGCCGGGCTGATATCGCCCAATCCGAACTCCTGGCCGTGCTTGGCGAACATGTCGTCGAGCGGCTCCAGCCAGCCGTTCTTGGCGTAGTTGCCGATGATGGTGCTATTGACCCACAGCAGGTCGAGAGAGGTGTCCCCGGCGGAGAAGGCGATGCGCTGGAGCTGCATGGCGTCGCCTGACGGCATCAGCCGAGTGTTCACGGCCACGCCCGGGAGCGCGCTCCGCAGCATCTTGGCGTAGAACTCCAGCGCAGGGTAGCGATGGCTGATGAGCTGCACGGCGTCCTCGGCGTACGCCGGGCGGATGATCGCGGGCGTCGCCAGGGCGACAGTGCCGGCCAGGATGTCGCGGCGGCGCAGCCGGGATCCGGCCCTCTCTGTCCCAGTCATGCTTTATCGCTCCCACTGGCGCCAAGGTGGTGGATCACTTGTAGTAGCCGCGGCCTCTCAGGAAGGTTTCGGTCTCGCCCGCAGCAGCATCGAGCGCCGGCTTGACCGCCATTTCGCCTGTCACGGCCTGCACGATGCGCCGGGCGATGAACTCGCTCACTGCGTAGAACTCCGGCAGCGGCGGAAAGGGCATTGCCGTCTCGATGGAGAGCGAGGCGGCCGGATAGAACCGGTTGGTCTGCTGCAGCCCCGGGTCGTTCAGGACCGAGCGCCGCGGCGGAACTGTCAATGCCGCCCCCTCCCGCGCGTTTGCCTCGCTGGTCGCCGTGGCGATGATGCGGAACAGGGTGTCCGGGTCCTGCTTGCTATAGGCGGAGATGGCGTAACCGGCCGCGCTGACCCGGGCACGCCCCTGCGGTGGCGCCGTCCAGCCGAATTTGCCGACCACGCGGGATTGCTTCGCGTCGTCCATCGAGGCCGCCCGCGTCGCCCATTGCAGCCCCATCGCCGCCACGTCTTGCTGCAGCGCGATCGAGCACTCGTCGTTCGCTGCCGAGGCGAAGCCGCGCTGGGCAAAGCGCGTCGTCTCCCTCAACGCTTCGATGGCGGCGACGCCGCGGTCGCCGTTGAATACCGGACGCCACTCGGCGTCAAACCAGCCCGGCCCCAGCGCATTCATATACCAGTGCGCCTCGTTCATGCCGGCATCCACCGGCTTGAGGCAGCCGATCGTGCCCGACCGCATCGGCGAGTGGAACGCTTTCGCTTGAGCCTGATACTCGGCGATGGTCTTTGGTGGCTGCTTGCCGGCCTGATCGAACAGGTCCTTGCGATAGTAAAACATCATGACATTGATGTCTGAGGGGACCACATAAAGGTGACCGTTATAGGTCATCGTCTCCACGACCTTGTCGGCGTGGTCGCCGAGCCTGAACTCCTCCTTGTGCTTGGCCCAGAGGTCATCGAGCGGCCGAATCCAGCCGTTCTTGGCGAGGTTCCGGTAGGTGGCGTCGCTGGCATAGAGGATGTCGAGCGTGTCGGATTTCGAAGACAGGGCAATAGTGGTCAGCTCGAGCGCCTTGTCGAACGGCACAAGCTGCGTGTTCACCTCGACGCCGGGAATGGCCGTCTTCATTTTCGACGCCCAGAATTCCAGCGCCGGATAGCGATGACTGATCATCTGTACGGGTGCCGCGCCGTGGGCCGGCCGCAGGCTTGCACTTATTGCCACCGACGCTGCTGCGCCTTGCAACATCGAACGGCGCGCGAATGAACCAGCGGTGTGAGCTCGCATCGTTTCCCCGGCAGTCCCGCATATTGGCTCTACGGTGTTGATGGGATTAGTCAATGCGGCTCGGTCCTTGTCAACCGTACGCCGGCTGTCGCGCCGTTTAAAGATGCGGTAATGGCTGCGGTCAAAACCATGACGCTATGAGGACGGCAGATGAGTGACGCTGGAAACTGGACGCGTATCGCCGGCGTGGACGACGTGGCGGAAGGCGAGGCATTGCCGGTGGAGATTATGGGATTGAACCTAGCTCTCTACCATGTGGGCGATGAGTGGTTCTGCACGGATAATGTGTGCACGCACGCGTTCGCGTTGCTGACGGATGGTTGGCTGGAGGGCCACGTGATTGAGTGCCCGCTTCATAGCGGCCAGTTCGACGTGTGTACCGGCAAGGGGATGGGCGCGCCAATAACCGAGGACCTGCAAACGTTTGCTGTCCGCATTGAAAGTGGCAACGTTCTGGTCGCTCTGCCGTAACGGCTAGATCAGAGCTCGGGCTTAGGGACCTTTGGCAACCCGAACCGCCTACACCTCAAAGGGGAGTGTCAAAAACCTGGGCGCTACGCCGCGAGCTGGATCGCTTGGTGGCCGAACCGTCCGTCCAGCACCGCGGCCCTGACCTGAAGCACACGATGGGCGCCTCGGGGCGACCAGCGCATCTGCCGCCGCTTGTTCATGCGGGCACTCACCAGCTGAGTGACGGTGCCCTCGGCCCGTGAGGTTGAGATCGGCTTGCCAGCCCGGTAGCGCTGCCGTAGTCGATGGCCTATGCGGCTGACCGGAACAGAAAAGCAGCATAAGGCGGTTATCTCTCTGAAACGCGGTAGATCGTAGCGGGATGAACGTTGAACGTCCTGGCGACGGCGCTGATGGTTTTTCCGTCTCGGACGAGTTCTCTGGCAAGTTCCTGCTGGTCGGGCAGCATTTTCTTTGGCCTGCCAAAGGCCACGCCGCGCGCCTGGGCGGCCGTCCGACCTTGTTATGTCCGGCTGAGAATGAGGGTGCTTCGAACTCGGCGGTATGCGGTGCACCGCATACCGCCAAGTTTGAGGCCGACCTCATCCGGCTGCGAACCCGGGAAGGCATGGCGGTCGCACGCGCCCGGGGGGAAGCTGCGCGGCGAGCAGCCCAAGCTGTCCGACCGGCAGCAGAAGGAACTGCGCCGGATGCACGACACCGGCACTTACTCGATCAGCGACCTGGCCGAGCTGTTCTCGGTTTCGCGCCCAACAGTTTACCGGACCCTCAGCCGGCAAAAAGCCGCCACATAGCAGCAGAACCCCGCCAATTATCGCTGAAGGTGGCGTTGTTGCACCGGTCGCTCTAAAACATTTCAATGCTTTAACGCATATTGAAACGCGGTTGGACTCCAAAACTACCTGGTTTGTTTCGGCTTGAGCGTATTTTCGGCGCCAGTTGCGAGATCTTATCATCTAGGCCGCATCTACGTTGAGTATAGGTCATTGAGACTGCTCTAGAAGTTTGTGGAGCTCAATTTTCGATCCGTGCAACAACGCCGCTTACGGCGGTCCTGAGAAGCGGCGCGCAGGCTGCTAGCCCAAGCCATTGAGGCGGAGGCTGACGCGTTCCTAGCGGCGATGAAAGGCGAACGACTGCCGGACGGGCGCGAGCGCGTTGTCCGGCACGGCCATGGGCCGGAGCGCCAGGCTCAGACCGGGATTGGCCCCGTGGAGGTGCAGCGTCCAAAGCTGCGCGACCATGCTGTTAGCAAGGCCGGCGCAGATCGTATCCGCTTCACCTCGGCGATCCTGCCGCGCTGGTCGCGGCGGACGCGGAGCTTGGATGCGCTGTTGCCGATCCTCTACTTGCGCGGCGTCTCGATGTTCGGCGAACCTCTTGGTTCGACGTGCGACTTCCAGGAGGCGCTCGGGGCGCTGCTCGGCAAAGAGGCCCCGAACCTGTCGCCGTCGGTGATCGCGCGGCTGCGGGACGAGTGGGAGGCGGACTACACGCGCCGGCAACGCCGCGACCTGTCGGCCCGGCGGTATGTGTATGTATGGGCCGATGGTATTTACCTGCAGGCGCGCATGGAGCCGCAGGCCGAGTGCATGCTGGTGCTGATCGGCGCGACGCCGGAGGGCAAGAAGGAGCTTCTCGGCTTCCAAGTGGGCATGCGGGAAAGCGCCCAGAGCTGGCGCGAGCTGCTGGCCGACCTCAAGGCACGCGGCCTGACCATCGTGCCTGAGCTGGCGACCGGAGACGGGGCGCTTGGCTTCTGGAAGGCGCTCGACGAGGTGTCGCCGACCACCCGGCATCAGCGCTGCACCATGCACAAGACGGCCAATGTGCTCGACAAGATGCCCAAATCCGTCCAGCCGGCGGCGAAGTCCGATCTGCGCGAAATCTGGGCGGCCCCGGATCGGGCCACGGCCGAGGCGGCGGTTGCGACGTTTGCCGAGAAGTATGCGGCCAAGTACGAGAAGGCGGTCACCTGCCTGGTCAAGGACTGTGACGCGCTGCTGACCTTTTACGACTTCCCGACCGAGCACTGGGATGACCTGCGCACGTCCAACCCGATCGAAAGCGTGTTCGCCACCGTCAGGCATCGCACCGTCCGGACCAAAGGGGCGCTGTCGCAGGACACGGCCCGGCTCATGGTGTTCAAAATCGTCATGGCTGCCGCGAAGACCTGGCACAAACTAAAAGGCGAAAACCAGTTGCCCAAGGTCGTCCAGGGTGTCACATCCCGCAACGGCGTCGAGGTCACCAACACGCCAGCACAGAACGCCGCCTGATCACGGTGTCACCCAAATTCCGGCATAGCTCTTCACACGCTACAACGAGGGCGCGCGTCCATTCGCCTGGACAAAGAGCCAAGTCCACCAGAAACGTCTCAAGCCCTGCTTCGCTGATCAATGACTCTGGGTACTAGGATGTCCAGCACGATCGTTGTGCGGTGGAGGAACTGTCGTCTGCGGTGGTTTACGGGAACAGAGCTGACCAACCATTCTACAGCCCAGTCCGAGCTGTGGGCATCATCGCGCCCGTGCCAGGCCAAGTTGATGAAGTCTGCCGGTCGCATCAACGGCGCGACGGCACAAGCTCCACGCTCGCGAACAACGCGGCCACCCAATCGACGAAAATCCGCAGTCGCGTGCTCAGATGCCGGTTCGGGGGATATACGACGTGCAGCGGCAGCGGCGGCACGCTCCAGTCCGACAGAACCTCCCGCATCGCCCCGCTAACGAGGTGCTCGCGGATCATGAAATACGGCGCCTGGATCACTCCATAGCCCGCCAGCCCGGCCGCAAGATAGGTCGCCGCCTCGTTCACTGCCGCGTGGTAGCGGCCTGCCACCTCCAGCGTCTCCGTCCTGCGCACGAACGACATCGGATGCGGCTCCGCGGTTCGGACCTTGAGGTAGCCGACGATCAGGTGGTTCCGCCCGAGATCGGAGGGATGCGCCGGCATGCCATATGCCTGCAGGTAGGACGGCGCGGCGCAAGTCGTCATGTGCATTTCAGCGATGCGCCGGGCGATCAATGATTGGTCGCCGATCGTCCCAGCGCGGATCACGCAGTCGACGTTCTCAGCGACCAGATCCGCTTGGCGGTCGGATGTGCCAATATGGAGCTGGATGTCGGGATACCGCGTGAAAAACCCGTCCAGCGCCGGCACGATGATCTTTTGCGCGATCGCCGACGATACGTCGACCCGCAGCCGCCCTTTCGGCCGCGCCTGGGATGCGGCGACGCTAGCATCCAATTCCTCGAGGTCGGCGAGCAGTTGCACCGCCCGCTCGTAATACGCGGCGCCATCGGACGTGACCGCCATGCGCCGCGTGGTCCGGCTCAGCAGCCTGGTGCGCAGATGCGCCTCGAGTTGCTGAACCAGCTTGCTCACGGTCGGCTTCGGCACGTTCAGGGACATCGACGCCTGAGTGAAGCTGCCAGTTTCGACGATGCGGACGAAAGCGCGGAGCGCGGCGATCTGATCCATGGACGGCCTTATTGTCTACCACTGTAAACGATGTAGTCCGTAAAACGCTATTTGTGCCAGGTGTGGTTAGTCCCATCCTATTGCGCAGCACAACGCGGATTGATCCTCGGCCATGCCGATCCTACCCACGACGGAACAGCTCGACATCGGCGGCGGCTGCGCGCCCATACGGGTGCAGGTCTACCAGGGCGCGGTCGCCAGGCCCGCCCCGCTCGTCCTGCATCTGCCAGGCGGCACCTTCGTCGATATCCCTGGCGAGCGCCCCATCGCGGCGCTGCTCGCCGAGGCTGGCGCGGTCGTCGTCTCGGCCGACTACCCCGTCGGCGCTGCCCGCCCCTTCCCGAACGCGGTCGAGGCCATGTACAGCTTGCTGTGGCGCCTGCACGACCACCGCGCTCACTGGGCCGCCCGCGCCTCAAAGCTGTTCGTTGCCGGTGAGGAGGCGGGCGGCAATCTCGCCGCCGCCCTCGCCGTCATGGCGCGCGACCGGTTGGGCCCGCCAGTCGCCGGGCAGATCCTGCTCTCGCCGATGCTCGACGCCGGCATGGCGACAGGCTCGATCCGCGATGCGGCAGCCGGGCCGGTCGGGTGCAAGTGGGCCGATGGGTGGACGCTCTACCTTGGCGCGCCGGACAAGGCGGCCCATCCCTACGCCGCCCCGGCCCGCGGGTCCCGCCTGCACGGCCTGCCGCCGGTCCTGGTGATCACGACCACGGACGACCCCATGCGCGACGAGGCGCTCGACTACGCCCGCCGGCTGAAGGAGGCCGGCGTCGAGCTCCATATCCGCGCCCTCAAGGCCGACGACTGGCCGGACGCTCTGGCCCGCCCCGCCCCGCTGGAATGGGCCGCGCAGGTCCGTAACGCCCTCGCCGATTTCTTTGCCGCCGTGACGCCCCGCCTCGTCCCGGCCCAGGCCAACTCCAGGAGCTGCCGATGATCGACTATAACCCTGACACGACCACCGCCGAGCGGAAGATGACCCGCGGCGGCTCCAGCCGGCTCGGTTGGCTGGCCGGCATCAGCCTGGTCGCCGTGGGCGCCGCTGGCACCGCATATCAGGTGATTCCCCAGGCCGCTCCGGTTCCTACGGCCGCCGCAGCACCCGCCGCCATCCCCGTCTCTGTCGCAACCGTCGAGCAGCGCGACACTGCCCTCTGGACCGACTTCTCCGGCCGCGTCGAGGCCGTCGGCCGCGTCGAGGTCCGTCCGCGCGCCGCCGGCGCCATAGTCCACGCCCACTTCCGCGAGGGCGCGCTGGTGAAGCAGGGCGACCTGCTGTTTACCATCGACCCGGCCCCCTATGCCGCCGACGTGCAGGGGGCCGAGGCTCAGGTCGCCGCCGCGATCGCCCGCATGGCTTTGGCCAACAAGGAGGCGCAGCGCGCCCAGCAACTCGTGGGCAATGGCTTTACGCCGCAGCGCGACGTCGACCAGCGCGTGAACGAGCAGCGGGCGGCCGAAGCCAACCTGCGCGCCACCCAGGCCACTCTCGACACCGCCCGCCTCAACCTCGGCTATACCGAGGTCCGCGCCCCGATCTCCGGCCGCGTCGGCCGCATCGAGGTGACGGAGGGCAATCTGGTTCCCGCCGGGCCGACTGCGCCTGTGCTGACCACGCTCGTCTCGGTCAACCCGATCTACGCAAGCTTCGAGGCGGACGAGCAGTCGATCGCCCGCGCGCTCGCCAGCCTGCCCCAGGACTCGACCGGCACGGGGGGCGCCGACCTCGTCAACCAGATCGCCCGCATCCCCGTGCAAATGGGCACGCTCGGCACCGCCGGCACGCCGTTCCAGGGCGCGCTGCAACTGGTTGACAACGTCGTCGACGCGCGCAGCGGCACCGTCCGCGTCCGCGCCGCCTTCGACAACCCGGACGGCAAGCTGATGCCGGGCCAGTTCGCGCGCCTGCGCCTCGGCCTCGCGCACACCGAGCCTGCGCTGGCCATCGACGAACGCGCCATCGGCACCGACCAGGACCGCCGCTTCGTCATGGTCGTCGGCGACGACAATACGGTCACCTACCGCCAGGTTGCCCTCGGCGCCACCACCGACGGCATGCGCCTCGTCACCTCCGGCCTCAAGCCCGGCGAGCGCATCGTCGTCAATGGCCTGCAGCGTATCCGCCCCGGCGCGACGGTCGCGCCGCAGCCGGTCGCCATGAACAATAACGCCACCCTCGCGGCCCGGTAACCCGGGCGGCCCCGACGGGACCACTCCCATGAACATCTCGAAATTCTTCATCGACCGCCCGGTCTTCGCCGGCGTGCTTTCGGTGCTCATCTTCGTCTCCGGCCTGCTCGCGCTGCGCGCGCTGCCGATCTCGGAATACCCGGAGGTCGTGCCGCCGCAGATCGTCGTCCGCGCCAACTACCCCGGCGCCAGCCCGAAGGTGATCGCGGAGACGGTGGCGACCCCCATCGAGGAGCAGATCAACGGCGTCGAGGGCATGCTCTACATGGGCAGCCAAGCCACCACCGACGGCCTGATGACCCTGACCGTCACCTTCAAGCTCGGCACCGACCCCGACAAGGCGCAGCAGCTCGTGCAGAACCGCGTCAGTCAGGCGGAGCCGCGCCTGCCGGATGCCGTCCGCACCCTGGGCATCACGACGATCAAGAGCTCGCCCGACCTGATGATGGTCGTGCACATCCTGTCGCCGAACAACAAGTACGACATCACCTATCTGCGCAACTACGCCGTGCTGAACGTGAAGGACCGCCTGGCGCGCATCACCGGCGTGGGCGATGTGCAGCTGTTCGGCTCCGGCGACTACGCCATGCGCGTGTGGCTCGACCCACAAAAGGTGGCCGAGCATGGACTGTCCGCCGGCGACGTCGTGTCCGAGATCCGCGCCCAGAACGTGCAGGCCGCGGCCGGCGTGGTCGGTTCGTCGCCCAGCGTGCCGGGCCTGAGCCTGCAGCTATCGGTCAATGCGCAGGGCCGGCTGCAATCCCCCGAGGAGTTCGGCGACATCGTCGTCAAGACCGCGCCCAGCGGCGCCGTCACCCGGCTGCGCGACGTGGCGCGGATCGAGTTGGGGGCGGCCGACTACTCGCTGCGGTCGCTGCTGAACAACAAGTCCGCCGTCGCGGTGCCGGTGTTCCAGGCGCCGGGCTCGAACGCGATCCAAATCGCCGATGCCGTCCGGGCCACGATGGAGGAGATCAAGCAGAACATGCCCGAGGGCGTGGACTACGCCGTCGTCTACGACACGACGCAGTTCGTCCGCGCCTCGATCGAGGCCGTGGTCCGCACCCTGCTCGAGGCCGTGGTCCTGGTCGTCATCGTCGTCGTGCTGTTCCTGCAGACGTGGCGGGCATCCATCATTCCTTTGGTCGCCGTGCCCGTGTCGATCATCGGCACCTTCGCCGTCATGCACCTGTTCGGCTTTTCCATTAACGCACTCAGCCTGTTCGGCCTGGTGCTCGCGATCGGCATCGTCGTCGACGACGCGATCGTCGTAGTGGAGAACGTCGAGCGCAACATCGAGGCCGGGCTCTCGCCCATCCAGGCGACCTACCGCGCCATGTCCGAGGTGTCGGGGCCGATCGTCGCCATCGCCCTCGTGCTGGTCGCAGTCTTCGTGCCGCTGGCCTTCATCAGCGGCCTGACGGGCCAGTTCTACCGCCAGTTCGCGCTGACCATCGCCATCTCGACCGTCATATCGGCCATCAACTCGCTCACCCTCTCCCCGGCCCTGGCCGCCATGTTGCTGCGCAGCCACGATTCACCGAAGGACCTGTTGACCCGGGTGCTCGACCGTCTGCTGGGCTGGTTCTTCCGCGGCTTCAACCGGTTCTTCGCCGCTGGGTCGAACGCCTATGGCAGTGGCGTGACGCGCGTGATCGACCGCAAATCCATCATGATGGCCGTCTATCTCGGCCTGGTGGGCCTTGCCGTCTTGCTGTTCCAGGCCGTCCCCGGCGGCTTCGTGCCGGCACAGGACAAGCAGTATCTCGTCGGCTTCGCGCAGCTTCCGGACGGAGCTAGCCTCGACCGCAGCGAAGGCGTGATCAAGCGGATGGGCGATATCGCCGAGAAGCAGCCCGGCGTCGTCAACGGAATTGCCTTCCCCGGCCTGTCCATCAGCGGGTTCACCAACAGCTCCAACTCGGGAATCGTCTTCGTGTCGCTGGACGAGTTCGAGCGTCGCACGACGCCGGCGCTGTCGGCGGGCGCCATCGCTGGATCGCTCAACGGGCAGTTCGGCGCGATTGAGGACGCGTTCATCGCCGTCTTCCCGCCGCCGCCCGTCCAAGGCCTCGGCACGATCGGCGGGTTCAAGCTGCAGATCGAGGACCGCGCCGGGCTGGGTTACGAAGCTCTGAACGAGGCCACGAACGCCTTCCTCGCCGTTGCCCGCAAGGCACCGGAGCTGACCGGGATGTTCACTGGCCTGCGGATCGACGTGCCGCAGCTCTATGCGGACATCGACCGCGTCCGCGCCCGCCAGCTCGGCGTTGCCGTGACCGATGTGTTCGACACGCTGCAGATCTATCTGGGATCGTTGTACGTGAACGACTTTAACGCGTTCGGCCGCACCTATTCCGTCCGCGTCCAGGCGGACGCGCCGTTCCGCGCCCGGGCCGAGGACATCGGCCGGCTGAAGGTCCGGTCTGCCTCCGGCGAGATGGTACCCTTAATCGCGGTGATGAACGTGAAGTCCAGCGCCGGGCCGGAGCGCGCGATGCGCTACAACGGCTTCCTCAGCGCGGACGTGAATGGCGCGGCCGCCCCGGGCTACTCGACCGGCCAGGCCCAGGACGCCGTCGCGCGGATCGCAAAGGAGGCGCTGCCGAAGGGCTTCGGCTACGAGTGGACGGAGCTGACCTACCAGCAGATCATCGCCGGCAACTCCGGCCTGCTGGTCTTCCCCGTGGCCCTGCTGCTGGTCTTCCTGGTGCTGGCCGCGCAATACGAGAGTCTGGTCTTGCCGCTGGCCATCATCATGATCGTGCCGATGGGCTTGCTGGCCGCCATGACCGGGGTGTGGCTGACCCACGGCGACAACAACGTCTTCACCCAAATCGGACTTATCGTGCTGGTCGGGCTATCGGCCAAGAACGCCATCCTGATCGTCGAATTCGCCCGCGAGCTGGAGTTCGCCGGCCGCACCCCGCTCGCCGCCGCGATCGAGGCCAGCCGCCTGCGCCTGCGTCCGATTCTTATGACGTCGATGGCCTTCATCATGGGCGTCCTGCCGTTGGTGCTGTCCACCGGCGCCGGCGCCGAAATGCGCCACGCGATGGGCGTCGCCGTCTTCGCCGGCATGATCGGCGTTACCGCCTTCGGCCTGTTCCTGACGCCCGTGTTCTACGTCGTGCTGCGCCGGCTCACCGGCAATCACCCGCTCAAGCAGCACGGGGCACCGGCGGAACTTAAGGCAGGAAGAAAGGCCGTCGTTTCAGCCTGAACGCGCTGGTGGGATGTGGATCGGCACCCGCAGGGGTCCCTCATCGGCGTTGGGGTCTTACTTGAAAAGCGAGCAGCTGATTGAGGTTGGACCTGGCCCGCCGGTGCCGATGGGGGTTGCGCACCGTGCCGATTGGCGTTGTTGCATGGATCAGCAGTTGAGCCCGGAGAGGCTATTGAGTAATTTCCGCAAGATACCTTCGGCGTACGCGAGGCGCAGATAATAAGAGCTCGCAACAACTCGGAAAAATCGTCTAATTCAAAATGACTTATGCCATTTTGGGTCCAAGACGTGCTTCTGGCCTTGTCGTAACCTCCATGCCAAAAGTGCCGATCTGAAAAGCGTGCTTTTTCAATTCCATGCACCACATGCAGCGGGACCGTCGCAAGATTGGGGTTGCGACGGCCAGTTGGCTATCTTCGCGTTTGTTCTCTGGCTAAGGGTGGATGCGTGGCTTGGATGGTGAGGTTGGTGAAGATCGGGGTTGAGGGCGAGGGGCCGTGCACAGACATCATGGAGATCAGAAGGCCCGATGATCTCGTCGACATCGCCAACTTGGGTTTGACCCTGGCCGAAGCGAAGCGGTTGCTCGCGGGCGTTCAACGGGAGATCGCCGCCGCGCAGGCCAGGACCCATGCCGTTCGGCGACCGGAGTGCCCGCGCTGTGGCGGGGTTTGCCGTGTGAAAGACTGCCGGGACCATGCGGTCGCGACGCTCTTCGGCCAGGTCACGCTACGGCTTCCCCGGTTTCGCTGTGCCGCGTGTGGCGGGATCGAGGCTGGCATTGCTTGGCCATCGCGCTACCGGTCGACACCAGAGCTGGACCGGCTTCAGGCGCATCTCTCGGCTCCCGCTTGTGCTGCTCGCTGTTCCGGTGCTGATCGGAGTGACGCTACCTCGCGGCGATACGGTGTCCAATGCGGCTTCTGGGGAGAAGGCCGATGCTTGACGGCACCCTGGCTGCTGTGGCGTCTGCCATCGTCGCCGCAATCTCGTCGGTCGGCTATGTCGGCGAGGCAGGTCTGATGGCGCTGGAGTCAGCCTTGCATCCCCGTCGCGTCGGAGGTTGTGATGCCAGTGGCCGGCTATCTCGCCTCGACGGGCCGCTTCAATCTCTGATTGGTGGCGACCACGGGCGCGGTGGGATGCAGCATCGGCTCGACGGCTGCCTACTACGTCGGCGCGTTCGGGGGGCGCCCTTTGATCGAGCGCTGGGCCGCTATGTCCTGCTCAGCCGAGACAGCCTGGACCGCGCCGAGCGGCTCTTCGTCCCGCTACGGCGGGGCGTCTGTCTCCACCCGGCGGCTGTTGCCGGTCTTGCCGACGTTCATAGCAATGCTGGCTGCAGGTGACCCACGGCGTCCGCGGCGACCGAATTCGGATCGATTGCGTAGAGCTTGGCCACCTTTAGCAGGATCGCCTCCGATCACGGGCAGTCGAATGGGCCTGTGATGGGCAGCACCATGAGATTCGGTCCGTTACTGAGGCCCCTCAAGGGGCCGTTCTCTTGGCCCGGGCGAAGGCGCAGAACCGTTAGGCCGATGGCCAAGCAACTGCCGATCCAACTGCTTCACTTGCCCATCAAGCGCCTTCTGCTGCGACGAACTGGGCGCGACGCCCGCGGCACGTTCACGATGCTGCACGCCCGCGCGCGTGGGCTGGTGATGGCGCCAGTCCCATGTGTTGCCTTCGCGGGCCGGGATCTGCGCCCATCCCGTCGCGGGAACGAGCAGAGCGAGCAGCGCGAGGACCGTCATCTCGCGGCCGGTCGGTTCAGGCGAACGCATTGACCTAGGCTGCCGCACTTTCTTTTCCATGCTTGGCTGCGCGCTACGGGATGAACAAGACACAAGCAACGATAACGGCGAGGAGGACAAGAGACATAAACAAGCGGCGAGGCAGGCGTCGCTGTCGAAGCGTGGCCAGCACAGCCAGTCGACCGCACCGTCGCGTGCCAGGAGCGCCACGGTCCGGCCGTCGCTGAGTAGGGCGTAGTCCTCGATCGGCTTGGAAGCCGGCGCGCTGTTAAAGAGGGTCACATCATCCGCGTATGCAAGTTGAACAACACTACCAGCGTGCCGCCAACCATGAGGGCGATAATGAGGGTGGAGAACAGGATCAGTTGCAGGTCAGGCCGGGCCGAGCGGTTCAGGTCAATGTGCAGGAAAAAGCGGAGATGCACCACCATCTGCACGAACCCGAGGCCCAGCACCGTGTAGAACGCCTGGCGGCCCGTTAGCAGGTTCAGCAGAACCAGGCCGAAGGCGAGCAGCGTGAGCAACAAGGCGAGCCCATAGCCGAGGATGAGGCTGCGGGTCTCGTGACGCTCCATTCGGGGCGAGGTCATCGCAGGGCGCCCTGGAGATAGACGACAGAGAAGATCGCGATCCAAACGATGTCGAGGAAGTGCCAGAATAGTGAAAGGCGGATCAGGTTTACCTTTAGCGGACGGTCCAGCCCGTTGCCCGCCAATTGCAGCAGAAGAACCGGCAGCCAGACGACGCCGGTCAGCACGTGCAGCCCGTGCGTGCCCACGAGCACGGTAAAGGCCGAGAGGAAGAAGGAGCGGTCAGGCGTCGCACCATCCCGCGCCATGGTGGCGAAATCGTTGACCTCCATGCCCAGGAACGCCACGCCCAGCGACAAGGTCAGCAGCAGCCAGCGCACGGCGATGCGCTGCTGCTGGTGCAGTCTCGGTGCGCTCCCGCGCTTGAGCGCGATCGAGGCCATGCCAAAGGTGAAGGAGGAGGTGAGCAGCAGCATTGTCTCGATGAAGGCTGGCCCCAGCTTCACCACGCGGGCGAGGTCCGGTCCGCCATCTGTCGCGACGAGGGACGTGCCGAACACGGCGAAGAGCAGCGCGAAAATCACCGCGTCGCTCATCAGGAAGACCCAGAAGCCGAACACGTCGCTCTCGACCTGCTCCGCTTCCTCGTGGGAGGCGTGGTCCAGGTTCATCCCGGCATGGCGCAACGCCGGGGCGATAGGGCCGGTGCTCATGCCAGCCCCGCCGTCGGTTCCCTGAAACCTTCGGCAAGTCCCTGGTTGGTGCTGCTCTCCTCCTGCTCCCGCGGTACGGGCCGGACCGCGTGTGCCAGCGCCAACCAACGCCGGTCCACCGCCTCCACCTCAGCGGCGGGGATGATCTTTTTGGTGTCACGCATGAACGAGCGGACAATCACGGTACCGACGCCCACGAAGGCGAACAGCACAGCCATCCACCAGATGTGCCAGATCAGCCCGAAGGGGCACAAGCCTGCCGCCACGCCGACGATGAGGCCACAGGCCGAGTTCTTCGGCAGCTCGATGTCGCGGTAGTGGTCCGCGACATGGTAGGCGCCGCGATTGCGCTTGCGCCAGTAGAACGCGTCCCGGGCGCCGATATGCGGAATGGTGGCGAAATTCCACTCGGGCGGCGGGGCCGAGACGGACCATTCCAGTCCGCGTGCATCCCACGGGTCGCCGACCGTCACCATGTTGGCCGCGCGGTCCTTGATGCTGACATATAGCTGGACGAACAGGGAGATCAGCCCGGCGAACAGCACGAAGGCGCCGAACAGCGCGAGGTAGAGCCACGGCCGGAACGCCGGGTCGAACACTTCCTGGGTGCGCCGCGCCATGCCGGCTGCGCCCAGCACGTAGAGCGGGAAGAACGCCAGGCAGAACCCGGCAAACCAGCAGACAAACGAGATCTTGCCCCAGCGCTCGTTCAGCCTGAAGCCGAACGCCTTCGGGAACCAGAACATGTAGCCGGCGATCATCCCGTACAATAGGCCCGGGATCAGCATGTTATGGAAGTGCGCGACCAGGAACAAGGTGTTGTGCACCATGTAGTCGAGCGGCGGCGTGGCCAGGATGATGCCGGTGAAGCCGCCGAGGACGAACGTCATCATGAACGCGATCGAGAACAGCATCGGCGGCGTGAAGCGCACCTCGCCGCGGAACATTGTCCAGATCCAGTCGTAGATTTTGACGCCCGTCGGCACGCCGATTGTCATGGTGGCGATGCCGAACACCGCGTTCACGGCAGCACTCTGCCCCATGGTGAAGAAATGGTGCAGCCAGACCGTGAACGACAGCACGGCGATCGCCATGGTGGCGATGACCAGCGAGGTGTAGCCGTACAGCACCTTGGAAGAGAAGGCGGAGATTACCTCCGAATACACGCCGAAGGCCGGGAGGAGCAGGATGTAGACCTCCGGGTGGCCGAACAGCCAGAACATGTTGACGTAATTCATCATGTTCCCGCCGCCGCCATCAGTGAAAAAGTGCATGCCGAGGTAGCGGTCGCAGGCGAGCAGCAGCGTCACCACCGTCAGCGGCGGCATGGCAAAGATCATCATGATCGCGGTGCAGAGCGAGGTCCAGCAGAACAGCGGCATACGCATGAAGCTCATGCCCGGCGCGGAACTTGTAGATCGTGCAGGCGACATTGATGCCAACCGTCATCGAGCCCAGCGAGCTCAGACTCACCGCCCAGACCCAGTAGTCCGGCCCGACACCCCCGCTATAGGCAAGCTCGGTATAGGGCGGGTAGCCGCTCCACCCCCATAGGCGCTAAAATAGGTCCCGGACGGGATATCGGATGTGAGGTTTGCGCCTTCGCGGCGCGTTGGCGAGGTGCCGGTGAACCATGGGGTGTGGGGCGATGAGGCTGGCCAGAGAGAGT